>JGI26261J51718_1000165_pt1 | contig 34021 bp, 28 predicted proteins | sample SaaInlV_135m_DNA_3_FD_51718 | JGI IMG/M metagenome (IMG submission 51718)
TACGCGACTGTATCTGGGGGTCGTCGAATACTTGATCTATGGTATTGATGGGGCCGCAGGGAACTGCATGGTCTTCAAATTTAGATAGCCAATACTGACTAGTTTGTTGTTTGAGATGCTTGGTAATTTGGCCACAAAGCGTCACGCGGTTATTAACACGTGCAGTGTTAGTCGCATAACGTTGGTCGTCAGCCCATTTAGGTTCACCGATGGCTTTGCAGAAGCGCTGGAACTGTTGGTCATTTCCTACCGCGACAATAACATGACTGTCTAAGGTGGCAAATGCTTGATAGGGGACTATATTGGGATGTGCATTGCCTAAGCGACCTGGGATTTGGCCACCAATGAGATAATTGCTGGCTTGGTTGGCCATGACGGCGGCCTGAACGTCGAGTAGAGCAAGGTCAATATACTGTCCCATATCGGAATGATGGCGTTCTAACAGAGCACCTTGAATAGCATTGGCAGCGTAGAGCCCAGTAAATATGTCTGTTACTGCGACGCCAACTTTGGTGGGGCCGCCACCATTTTGGCTATCGGGTTCGCCTGTAACACTCATTAGCCCAGCCATACCTTGGATGAGAAAATCGTAGCCGGGGCGTTGGGCGTAAGGTCCAGTTTGGCCAAAGCCAGTGATCGAGCAGTAGACCAGTTTAGGATTAAGCTTTTCTAATGAAGAGTAATCAAGCCCATATTTAGCCAGGCCTCCCACTTTATAATTTTCAATCAACACATCAACTTTAGACGCCAGTTTGCGAATAATATCCTGACCCTCTGGCTGAGTAATGTCGACGGTAAGGGATCGTTTTCCGCGATTAGCTGAGAAAAAGTAGGCGGCATCTTCCGTATCAGCGCCCGTCGCATCTTTTAAATAGGGAGGTCCCCAATGGCGTGTATCATCGCCTACCTTAGGCCGCTCTACCTTGATGACGTCTGCACCTAGGTCAGCTAGTAATTGTCCAGCCCAAGGGCCGGCTAGTACCCGACTCATATCCAGTACGCGATAACCTGTGAGTGGACCCGCCATGATTTTCCTTATCTATGAGTCAATCTAACTAAAGGCTTGAATACCGGTTTGCGCTCTGCCTAAGATCAAGGCATGCACATCTGCGGTACCTTCGTAGGTATTGACGACTTCAAGATTTAGCATATGGCGCATCACTGGATATTCATCAGAAATACCATTTCCGCCATGCATGTCGCGCGCCATTCGAGCTATTTCCAGTGCTTTGCTGCAGTTATTACGCTTCAGCAGTGATATTAGCTCGGGAGCCAGATTACCCTGTTCTTTTAAACGCCCAGCGCGAAGAGACCCCTGCAAGCCTAGACTAATATCGGTCTGCATGTTGGCCAGCTTAAATTGAATAAGCTGGTTAGCGGCCAGGGGTCGGTTGAACTGCACTCGATCTAACGTATATTGCCGTGCTGCGTGCCAGCAACTTTCGGCAGCGCCTAAAGCACCCCAACTGATACCATAGCGCGCGGAATTTAGGCAACCAAAGGGCCCTTTAAGACCTTGTACATTGGGCATTAGCTGTTCGTCGGCAACGAACACTTCATCCATAACAATCTCGCCGGTAATAGATGCACGTAGTGCTAATTTACCTTCGATTTTAGGTGCAGAAAGTCCTTTCATGCCTTTTTCGAGAATAAAACCACGAATGATGCCATCGTCAGTTTTAGCCCAAACAACAAAGACATCGGCAATTGGTGAGTTACTAATCCACATCTTACTGCCAGAAATAATGTATCCGCCATCCACTGTTTTGGCTCTGGTTTTCATGCCGCCAGGATCAGACCCAGCATCGGGTTCAGTAAGCCCAAAGCAGCCTACCCACTCCCCGGTCGCAAGCTTGGGGAGATATTTTTCTTTTTGTTGCTCAGTTCCATAGGTATAAATAGGGTACATGACCAGACTGGACTGAACACTCATCATTGAACGGTAGCCAGAATCTACCCTTTCAACCTCTCTAGCCACCAGGCCATAACTAACATAGCTAACGCCGGGGCAGCCATAGCCATCGATAGTTGAGCCTAGCAAGCCCAACTCGCCCATTTCATTAAATATGTTTCGATCGGTGCTCTCTTGGCGGTAGGCCTCAAGAACTCGAGGAGCTAATTTTTCTTGAGCATAGGCTGCGGCTGTGTCGCGCACTAGACGCTCTTCATCGTTGAGTTGATCATCGAGATTAAACGGATCTTGCCAGTTGAACTTTCCCCAATCACTTGCCATTCGAAACTTCCTCTATAAAGCGCATCAATTTATTGATGCTCTAATATGCTTATTGTAACTCAGTGCGCACTAAATCTTTTTATACGGAATAATGTTCCGCAGTTTGATCCAGGGATTTGGTCGCTCTCGCAATCAATAAATCAATTTCTTCATGAGTGCTAACAAAAGGGGGTGAAATAATCATCGAGTCGCCCACGGCTCGCATAATCAAGCCATTAGCCACGCAAAACTCGCGACAAATACCACCGGACTTCTGCTCAGGCTCAAGGCGTTCACGACTCTCTTTGTCACGCACCAATTCGATCGAGCCAAGCATTCCAGCACCACGAACATGACCCACAATAGGATGATTGCCTAGTGCAGTCCACTGCTGTTGCAGATAGGGACCTATATCGTCTGCCACGCGCTGTACAAAGTTTCCGTTTTCCAGTACATCCATAGTGGCCAGTGCCGCTGCACAAGCAATAGGATGGCCAGAATAGGTGAACCCATGACCAAATTCACCGCCATCACCAGTAATAACTTCAGCGACTTTTTCGCTGACCATAACGCCGCCCAATGGCTGAAAGCCGTTGGTGACTGCCTTGGCGAAGGTTAGTAGATCGGGTTCCATGCCATAGGTTTCACAACCAAATAGCTTGCCGGTGCGACCAAAACCGCAGATAACCTCATCACTAACAAAAAGAATATCGCGTTCTTTTAAAATACGACGGACTTCTGGCCAGTAGCTGTCGGGAGGCACAATAACCCCACCGGCACCTTGGATAGGTTCTGCGATAAACGCGGCGACATTTTCTTCACCCAGCTGATCTATTCTTTTTTCTAGTTCTCGCGCTGCTTGAAGACCAAACTCTTCTTCACTGAGATTGCCACCGCTGACATACCAGTTGGGGTCAGCAATATGCTGAACGTAGGGCAGAGTTTCAAATTGGTTATGGACAAATTCAAAGCCACCAAGGCTAGCTGATGCAATGGTGCTGCCATGATAGGCACTTGTGCGAGCCAAAATAATTCGTTTTTTCGGCTGCTTTTTAGTATCCCAATAACGACGGATCAGGCGAATATTGGTGTCATTTGCCTCGGATCCTGAATTGGTGAAAAAAACATGAGTAAACTGCTTTGGCGTTAAGTTCACCAGACGATCAGCAAGTTCTACCGCTGGGGTATTACTGCATTGAAAAAAGTTATTGTAGTATGGTAGTTGCTTAAATTGCTCGCTGACCGATGCGGCTATAGTAGGTTGACTATAACCAAAACTACAACACCATAGGCCAGACATGGCGTCCAACATTTGGTTGCCATCAGTGTCATAGATGTAAATATGTTCGGCACGATCAATAATTCTCCCAGGATTCCGCTGGTAGTCACCAAAGTCGGTAAAAGGATGAAGATGTCGATCTGCGTCTAATCTCTGCCACTCTGCTGTCGTTCTGATTTTATTCATAATTTATCTCGTGGTAACTGACCCATTGTTTGTTGTAGTCTCGCTATATTAAAGAGCGAACTAACCCTAAAAGAGTATGTTTAAATAGTCACTGGTGTATGATTATTTGACCACAAATTAAAGCTCGAGTCAGTCACCCAAAAGGGGTGGTGAAAGCTCTTTTATTAAAGATAATAAATTGTTCGAAAGTGGATGTTTTAGTACGCCATAAAATATGAGAAAACACTATGCCTAAGTCGCTACCCTTAGTAGGAATTGCCTGCGATGTAATCGCTAATGGTCCCCATCAATTTCACGGCGCCGGTGAGAAATATATCAACGCTGTGGCCCATGGTGCAAGCGTAATNCCAATGCTATTGCCAGCTTTCGGGAATGGTACTGACATTACCGACCTAAACACCCTCTATGCTATTGAGGATTTAGTAAGCCAATTTGATGGTTTGTTTCTGACGGGAAGTCCTTCTAATATTCAACCGCATCATTTTAAGGGTCCCCCCCACGAGGAAGGGACGCTAGAGGATCCTCAACGAGATAGCCTAACTTTACAGTTAATTAATGAATGCATGAAGCAGGGCGTACCTATTTTGGCGGTATGCCGTGGATTTCAAGAGCTTAATGTCGCCTTTGGTGGAACACTTCACGCAAAAATTCATGAGGTGGAGGGTTATCATGACCATCGTGAAGACAAAACAAAGGATCGTGACGGTCAATATGGCCCAGTGCACTCAGTTAGTTTTGCTAAGGATGGCCGATTACAAGAGCTTACTGGAGAGACTACCTGGCAGGTAAACTCCCTACACAGCCAGGGTATTAATCAATTGGCAGAAAATTTAGTGATTGAAGCTGTTGCTGATGACGGCCTCGTAGAGGCGGTTTCCCTGGCAGCAGGCTACAATGGTCAAGATAATTGGATAATGGGGGTGCAATGGCATCCCGAATGGCAGTTTGAATCTAACAAGGTATCGACAGCTGTGTTCCAAGAGTTTGGCAGGCAGATCCGCAGAGGTATGAGCGCCAGGGGCAGATAGGATTCTATAAAATACCCAGAAGATGGCGCAGAAATAGATCTCGATGGCTAATCCCTTGGCGCGGCGTATATTTCTCGCCCGTCAAACCAGGTCGAAAGGATCTGCGTATCTGAAATGCGGTCACTTTCCCCTTGTTCCTCTAGTTTCAATAAGTCCTGACTCAGGACCACAAAATCAGCTTTTTTGCCGACTTCTAATGAGCCCGTAATGTCTTGCTGATCGAGCATCGCAGCTCCATTGATGGTGTAGGCATCCAAAATATCACGAACAGAGATGGATTCACTTTCATTATATATGCGGCCACTTATTTCATTCTTACGCGTCACCGCTTTTTCAATATTCAACATCGGTCGCGGGTCGCGAGCATCAACGGGCGCGTCACTGCCAGCTACTAATACGCCTCCGGCTTCAAGTACAGACCCAGCGGGATAACTGTTTTGGTAGACATAGCCGGCGGGATCGAACAGATCATTTTTAGACATAATGGGGTCAATAAAAGGCGATACCATCATTTGGTATTCCACGAAAGGCTCGATCCATGAGTACGTAAAGGCCATGTAGACGTTCAGATCAGCAATACGTGAGATGTCGTCTGGGTGCATTATTTGTGCGTGAGCCATCGAGACCTTTGCTTTAGATTTAGGGCTTTGTTTTTTGGCCTCAGCAAANCTATCCAACGCTAAGCGAACCGCCCGATCACCGATGGCATGNCTATGAACATTAATACCCGCATCATAAAGGGCCAAAGTATAGTCTCGTATAAAAATTTCTTCTCGTTCATATACCCCGTTGAATTTCCTGCATTGGAGAGGAGAAAAGCCCTGTTCAGCATAAAAATCTTTTGCCGACATGGTGGGTAAGTTGGCGTCGGCTTGATGACGCAGCTCAATACAGGCCGCAGATTCTGTGTCCACATATCCAATGACTTCTAGCGCCTGAGTATTGGCATCCACCTTGAATTGGGGTTGTAAATAATCCGTTAAAGAGGCGGCATTTGGCAACGCTGGAGGGTTTGCATGGGGATTACCTTCCGTAACGCCGTCAACGAAGATTTTTGCGGTATCAATTTTTAAGTTTTCTACATTCTTATGTCTGCGTTGGATAGCCGTAAATTCACTAATAAGACGTTCGATACTGATGGGTTTATCTGGGGATGGTCGATAATCTTCAAAATCCGCAAAAAAAGCGACAGTCATGCGATGAGTCAACGGCGATTGTTTAGCCCATTTGGCAAAAAGATCGATGTCGTGCTCTTTAAGTGAAGCTTCCATGGTCGATGTGATTCCTGAGGCGGCTAGTCGNTGACCAATTTTTTGATAAAGCGCTAAATCAATATCAGGGTAGCCCCAAAGATTAGGAACATTGACTAATTTACGTGCGTCTTCGTTGATCATGCCATTAGGCTCGCCCGAAGAATCGACGCCAACAAGTTCTTTAAAAGTTGCAAATTCCTTATTGAGTGTTTCTTGATTTAGACCGACCACATTGCCGGCGCGATCGGCAGCTAGGTTTAATGCATGGCTGTTGACAGCGCCATGGTGACCATCATTTCCTAGCAAAACGATCGGGTGTTTAGTTGACACGGCATCTAAAGCCTTACGGATGGTAGGCAGTTTTACTGAGGGTTCATTGCCTCCTGAATACGCCCATTGCTCTACTGTTAACCAATCACCTAAAGGTAGTTGTAAACGATTAATGCATTTTTTTAAACGAGGCACCAGAGCTTCAAGAGTGAAGGACTGACTGGCTAGGTCACAGGTGTCAGTTTCAACGATGCCGGCTAAATGAATATGTACATCATGCAGGCCAGGAATAATCATCTTGCCTTTCAAGTCAATAGTCTGAGTCTGCACACCAATAAACTGTTCGGCGGTATCTAGATCGCCAACATACACTAGGATATCGTCTTTTACGGCGAGAGTGGAGACCACTGATTGTTCGTTATCGGCCGTGTAGATCACACCATTGATAAATACAGTGTCTGCTGAGATTGATTTTTGTTCGGCACAACTCGATGCCATTAGCACTGATATCGTCGCTATTATCGTCAACATACCCTTTAACATCATCATATCCTTTAGTTTATCAATCTTATACTAGGCAGATTTAGTCGTTGCAGAATACCCTCTAAGGGTAGTGCTACTGNTGAACAGCTGTCTCTTATCAGATACTATAGGATAATGTGTTTAATAATTAACAAATAGCTTGGAGTTTACGGTGAGTGACCTAAAGCTTGACCAGTTTTTACAAGACAATCCAGACATTGAAATATTTGAAGTCATTTTGCATGACCTTAATGGTAATCAGCGTGGCAAATGGCTTCCTAGGTCTCAAATTAGCAAGGTATTTGACGGTGGTTTTAAAATGCCCCTCAGCGCCTGTTCGTTAGATTGCTGGGGTCGCGACCAAGATGAGTTAGTCGAAGAAAATGGCGATACTGATGGTATTTGTGAGGCTCATCCTGAAACTTTGGCCAGAGTGCCTTGGGCCGACAAGCCTACCGCACAGATAATTATTTCAATGGGTAACGAAGCGGGTGATGCGCCGTTCGGTGGAGACTGCCGGTCAGTATTACAAAGCGTACTTGATCGATATGCAGCGTTAGGCCTAACTCCTGTCGTTGCCAGCGAGATAGAATTTCATTTGTTAACATTGGATCAAGATAAATTCGGTCAACCGCAGCATACTCAGCGCGCTTTAGATGGTAGCCCAGCCTTGGGTGGCCAAACCTATGGCCTCGATACCATGCGAAATGCAGCGCCCTTGATGGATGCCATTGCAGATGCCGCAAAAGTACAACATCTACCGATAGACACTCTAGTCACAGAATTTGGTCCATCCCAATTTGAGATTAATCTCTATCATCAAGACAGCGCGATGAGGGCTTGCGATCAGGGTAGTATGCTTAAACGAGCGATTCGAAGTGTTGCTCGTCAGCACGACAAGATTGCCTCTTTTATGGCCAAACCCTTTGCGCAAGAAGTTGGCAATGGCATGCATATTCATTTCAGCTTACTCGATGAGCAGGGCAATAATGTGTTCGATGATGGCACTGATCAAGGTTCTGATTTATTGCGCCATGCCGTAGCGGGTTGCGTTGATACTATGGCCGATAGCATGGCTATTCTGGCTCCTAACATTAATTCTTTCAGACGTATGACCCCGGGATGTTTCGCGCCATTGTCAGCTAACTGGGGGTATGAAAATCGCACCACAGCTATTCGTATTCCTGGAGGCGATCATCGTGCTATGCGTATTGAGCACCGCGTGGCTGGCGCAGATGCAAATCCTTACTTGGCGGTGGCCGCGATTTTGGCTGGAGCCTTGTCCGGCATTGAGAGAAAGCTATCTGCACCCGAGCCTATTGAGGGTGATGCGGGTGATGTAAAGCCTACACTGCCTCATTTTTGGAACGATGCAATTGGTGTATTTGAAGACTCAGACTTTATTGGTCAATACTTAGGCGCTGAGTTACAGAGGAACTTCACCCTGTGCAAACGTAAAGAAAAGCATGAGTTTGACACACGTATAACAGCGTTGGAGTACGATGCTTTTTTATAGGTGGAGCAGTCACTCCACTGCTATTGAATTAAACAGGACTAAACGTGTATCTAAAACTACTGTTTACGTTTTAGTTTTAAACTGTCGATATTATTTTCAGCAAGCTTAGCTCTGGCGGATGCCATTTTTGAGGTGTCCGTGAAGGGTCCTACTAATACTCTATGCCAGATGTCGCCATTCTTGCTTTTTACGCTTTCACTTTCGGCTGACAAATTCATCAAAAGTAATTCGACTTTGAGATTTTCAGCATCCCGTATATTCTTGAACGATCCAGCCTGTAATACATAGACAGCGTCTTTTTCTGGATCAGCTGTATTAGCTGAATCTTGGTCATCAGGTACTAATATTTCTGTTTCTTTCAGCAAGGTATAAAAGTCAAATTTGAGCTCTTTTAGATCAGCTTTTTCGACAATTTCATTAACAGCTGCTGCAGCGTCACTTGGAGACGACTCATTAATGAGAGGGAAAAAATACATAATCAAAGCGCCAATGACCAATCCGGACATAAACGCAGGGCGCGATGACTTTTCGGAGGATGGTTGCGCCCTCGTATAACGATTTGAACCATTTTTTGAAGAATTCTGTGCCATAAATACGTTACTTTGTGCTGAGTAGGGATTGTAGGTGAAATGTTGGGTTATTGGCAAAGGTAAAATAGGGGTGAGCGAATAATTAGTCTATGTCTTAGAGTTCTTGAGGATCCACATCAATAGACCAGCGCACTCGCCTCGATGCTTTATGGCTTTCAAGCTGCAATGCAAGAGAAGACAGCAATGATTGTAATAATGATCGTTTGGACGCTTCAACCTGCAATACGAAACGGAATCGTCCAGCCCGTTTTTCTAGCATCGCAGGCAGCGGTCCTAGATAACTTAATAGAGGGGTTGGCGGGCTAAGACTTTCGGCGATCTGTCGAGCCATTCGCAAAAAAGCTTCTGCTTCGTTGGCGCGCTCAGATTCAGCTCTGATGACCGACATGTAACGAAAAGGCGGCAACTGAGTTAGTTCGCGCTCAGATAAAAGCTGTGCGGCAAAGTAGGCGTAACCTTTTTCGATAAGAATTTCTAGAAGGGGGTGTTGCGGCTGATGCGTTTGTATTAGCACTCGCCCCGGTATGGTTCCCCTGCCGCTGCGGCCAGCGACCTGTGTTAGTAGCTGCCCCATTCGTTCGTGACTGCGAAAGTCTGGGCTAAACAGACCAGAGTCAGCGTCGAGTACTGCAACGAGTGTGACATTAGCGAAGTGATGCCCCTTGGATAGCATCTGAGTGCCAATTAGTATGCATGGCTCTCCCTTATCGACAATATCAAAAACCTCTTTCATCGCACCTTTTTTACGCGTGCTATCACGGTCGACTCGCAACACTTTAGAGTCGGGAAAACATTGTTGTAAATAGGCTTCACTGCGCTCTGTGCCTTCCCCTGCAGCAATTAACTGGGCCCCCTGACAGTTTGGGCATAGATGAGGGATACGTTGCTGGTAGTCACAGTGATGGCAGATGAGACGGCTGCGGGCCCGATGAACAGTGAGACGTGAATCGCAGTGATGGCAATTGGCGGACCAGCCACACTGATGGCATAGCATGGCTGGGGCAAAGCCGCGGCGATTGAGAAAGACTAAAACTTGATGGCCATTGGTGATGGTTTGCTTTATTGCCGTTAGAGTAGAAGATGAAACTCCGGCTTCGGTCCGCTCTGTTTTTAGATCGATCAGACTCCAATCTGGCTGGGTAGCATTACCTGCTCGATACTTTAGTAAAAGATGCTTATAGCGACCCATTTCGCAGTTATTGAGCGACTCAAGGGAGGGCGTTGCTGAGCCAAGAATAATAGGTATATCCTCCTGGCGGGCTCTTATTACGCCGAGATCTCGAGCTGAGTAACGAAAACCGTCTTGTTGCTTGTAGGATTGATCATGCTCTTCGTCAAGAATAATCACACCAGGATTTTGCAGGGGTGTGAATATCGCTGAGCGAGTACCTAAAATTATTTTTGCATCTCCAGATTTGGCGCTCATCCAAGCTGCGAGCCTCTGTTTATCGGTTAAGCCGGAGTGCAGAGTAACCAGAGGTGCATTAAATCGATCACGGAATCGTTTTTCGGTTTGCGGTGTCAAACTGATCTCAGGAATCAAAACCAGCGCCTGACGACCGTAACGCAATGTTTTTTCAATGGCCTGTAAATAGATTTCTGTTTTACCGCTGCCGGTGACGCCGTCCAATAAATAGGCATTAAATCCATGATCGTCAATGCTGTTGAACGCTTTTTCCTGGCCACTATCGAGCGTGAGGGCGTCTTCCTTAAGAATATTATCTAAGGAGTGGGGTGGCGTTTCCACCATTACCACTTCGATCAGTTTTTTCTCTTCGAGCGCGGACAACATTGATCTTGAGTAGGCGGCTACAAGCTTTACGTCATCTACCTTGCCTTTATTTTTCAATTCGTCAGTTAGTGCTTGTTGGCTTGGCGCTCCTTTCAAAGACGTAGGCCCTAATCCTTTGCCTTTGGTAGTGAGTTGCCAAAAGCGGCGAGAAGTCTCGGGAAGAGGGTCGCCTTTGCGCAATAACGTAGGCAGGGTGCTAAGCAATGCATCGCCAATTGGGTATTGATAATAGTTGGCCGCCCACACAAATAAGTTAAACAATGATTCTGGTAGTAGTGGGGAGCAATCAAGCAATCGTCCCACAGGTTTTAGTTTGTCAATGTCGAATTCGCTTGTGGTTCCGGTGCCGACAATTAACCCCGTCACCTCCCGCCGACCAAAGGTTACAAGCACTCGGCAACCAATCTCGGCTTTTGCTTCTGGGTTATCTTGGAGCACATGTTCAGGCACCAGATAGTCAAATACACGTCGTAATGGCGAGGGCACCGCAATGCGGACAACTAAAGGTGCTAAATCAGACATAAAAAGTTGAGAATTCCTTTTGTAACTTCTGCGGTTTCTGCTAGAATCCGCGCTCTTTAGAAATGGCCTACCGTGCTTTACAAGAACTGACCTGTTTTAAGGCAGGATTTATCAGTTTAAAGATGAGGTGGCGGTTCGTAACTTGGAGTATAAGATGAAAACTGAGATTCACCCAACCTATAACGAATTGGTTGCAACTTGCAGTTGTGGCAATATTATAAAAGTTGGCTCAACACGTGCCAACTCAATCCATTTAGACGTTTGCTCGTCTTGCCATCCGTTTTATACGGGCAAGCAGAAAGTTGCTGATGCGGGTGGTCGAATCGATCGCTTTAATAAGAGATTTGGCGCAGCCAAGAAAGACGCCTAATCACTTTTCAGAGTTTATTGTCAGTTTAAAAATGCGGCGTAGAGAACATCTACAGCCGCTTTTTTTTGTCTCAATTATTGTTCGATTACTAATTCGAAGATACCGCTAATACGATTTGTAACTGTAATATATTCATTTAATTAGAGCCGGAGACTATATTGTGGGGCTCTCAGCAAGGTGTTTAGCGTACTGACTTATTAAAAGGTTAAGCGTATTTTTGTAACCGCTGGATCTTAAAATTGTAGGGACCTAAAGACGAAAGCTCTCTTTTTTGGGAAAAGTTAGCTGAATTTTTGTGGACTAGTTAACCAAAGGTTACAATAGAGGGACATCTTAATCTTGACTGAGGTAGCAACGTGCGCGGTATTTGGCTGTTTATCAAATTTCTTTTGATTCTTGCTGTTGCTATGGTCGGTGCATTCTTTGCCTTGGAAAATAGCCAGTCGTTGGGTGTTAGCTTTATTTTTATCAATGGCCCCATAATGAGTGTCGGTGTTTGGCTGTTAGTTTTTTTTGCCATAGGAGCATTGTTGGGGATGTTAGCAAGCTCGGTGATGGTAATTTCCTATCGACGTAAACTAACCAGCGCTACAAAAGAAGGATTCACCAAGTCATGAGCTCTGTTTCACCAAAAGTAATAGTAGCGCTAGATTATGACAATCAGAGCGATGCCTTAGCGCTTGCTGCACAATTGGATCCAACCCAGTGTCGATTAAAAGTCGGCAAAGAGCTGTTTACTATTGCCGGCCCAGCAGTTGTTGAGCGCCTTGTTAGTAGCGGCTTTGACGTTTTTCTAGACCTAAAACTTCATGATATACCTAATACGGTGGCTAAAGCGGTCGGTGCTGCTGCTGATTTGGGGGTATGGATGGCGAACGTCCATGCTTCTGGTGGTAGTCGCATGATGTGCGCTGCCAAACAGGCGTTAGAGGAAAAAGGCAGTAACATGCTGCTGATAGGGGTGACGGTGTTGACTAGTATGGACGATACAGATCTTGAAGAGATTGGTATCCAAAGGAGTGCCAGTGACCAGGTTTTGCATTTGGCCCGGTTAGCTAAAAGCGCCGGACTTGATGGTGTTGTTTGTTCCGCCCGAGAATCGTCAAGCTTAAAAGCCGCACTAGGGAAGGATTTTAAATTGGTTACGCCAGGTATTCGTCTGGATGGTAATGCGGCAGATGACCAGCGACGAATTGTGACGCCAGTTGATGCGGTGGCAATGGGTAGTGATTACCTTGTTATTGGTCGACCTATTACCCAAGCGGCCGACCCCTTAAAAACGTTGTTAGATATTAATCAGTCGATTTAATTAAACTTGTCAGAGAAGATTAATGTCCCCGCCTGATCGTAGATGCGAACATGATCGATATCAAAAGTATCTTCTTTGAAGTCAGGATCACCAAAGGGCAGATAAATGTTTAATATACGAACCTTCCAGATTTTGTTATTAGTGATGCCCACTTTTAACATGCACGTCAATGCGCAAAATTACGATATGGTTATAGCCAACGGAAGAGTGGTGGACCCAGAAACTGGTCTTGATGGTATTCGCCACCTAGGCATTAATGCTGGCACCATTAAATCTATCTCAACCAAACCGCTGATGGGAGCGAAGACGGTCAACGCTAAAGGCTTGGTTGTTGCGCCTGGTTTTATAGATATTCATAGCCATACTCCCACCAAATTGGGACAGCGCATGAATCTATTGGATGGTGTCACCACTCAATTGGACATGGAGGCGGGGGCTTTTCCCGTGAGTTTTTTTGGGCAAGATTATAGAGGAGGGGCGCACTTAAATTATGGCGCTTCGGTGGCTCACTATGCGGTGAGGTCAAAGGTCATGGAAGGTTTAAATATTGAATATATATTTGGGAATACCACTGACACCTTTCAAATGGATGGGAAATCTTGGACAACAAAGGCTACCAAAGACCAGATTGAAGCTATGAGAGTAATGATAAATCAAGGTATTGATGGAGGTGGTCTAGGCATTGGAGTTCTACTAGATTATCTTACCTCGGCGGTGTCGGCTGATGAATTGCGCATGTTGTTTGAAGTGGCAGGGGAAAGGCAGGTTCCAATTCATGTTCATTTACGGCGCGGTTATACAGGCGATCCTGCTGGCCTCATTGACGTCATTAATCTTGCAAAAGAGACTAACGCACCGTTATTTGTAGTGCATATAACGCACAATGCCATGGGCCGTGTCGGTGAATGGCTGCAGATGATCGATGCCGCGAATCAAGAGGGCGCCAATATTGCTACCGAAACCCTTTCCTATGCAGCTGGTGGCACCAGCATCTCGGCCGATGTATTTCGTCATCGTGATTGGCAGGGTATGTTTGATATCACCTATGAAGATGTTCAATGGATTGCTACAGGTGAATGGCTGACTAAAGAAACTTGGGATAAGTACGCAAGAGAACAACCTAGGGGCTCGGTTAACCATCACTATGTCAAAGAAGACTGGATGAAAACGGCTTTGCAGTGGCCGCGAATGATGGTTGCTACCGATGCCTTGCCAGCGGTCGATCTGAGTGTCAAAACAAACCCTAATATTGCCGGCACCTTCTCTCGAGTATTGGGCCATTACGTTCGTGATACCAAATTATTAACCCTATCAGACGGGTTGGCCCGAATGAGCCTCTATCAAGCCCAGTGGTTATCCCAAGCGTCCGATGATTTTGATAAAAAAGGGCGTATTCAGCAGGGCGCCGATGCCGATATCGTCATTTTTGACCCNANCACAGTGNAAGCTAATGCAGTTTACGGCGATCCNTATCAGCCGCCCACAGGCATTCCTCATGTGATTGTTGGAGGTCAATTGGTCGTTAGTAATGGTGAACTCATTGAAGGCGTATATCCGGGCCAGCGGATTTTAGGAGATCGATGACTCATTATAAGCCTTACCAGACTGATGATTTCTTTGGGCTGGTATAATTAAACCTCGATTAGGGACTGATAAAAGCCTTGATTTGCTACAATGGCGGCTTCGAGTTTCACCGGTAACACGATCATAAGTTAGGAATATTGATGTCAGATAAATATCTCACCTGCGCGTTGTACANATTTGTATCGTTGCCTGATTTTGAGGATCTCCAGACTCCGCTTCAAAAGCTCATGACTGACCATAATGTTTTTGGCACCTTACTGCTGGCAGCAGAAGGTATTAATGGCACTATCTCTGGGTTGCCCNATGATGTGCAAACGGTTCTCACATGGTTAGAGCAACAGCCGCAACTGTCTAATATTGACCAGAAGAACTCTTTTCATAGTGAAATTCCTTTCTATCGCTCTAAGGTGAAGCTAAAGAAAGAGATTGTCACTATGGGCGTTGAGGGCATAGATCCTAAACAGGTCGTCGGCACTTACGTGAAGCCTAGTGATTGGAACGCGCTTATTTCTGATCCAGATGTAGTGGTTGTAGATACGCGTAATGATTATGAGGTCGAGATAGGGACTTTTAAAAATGCCATTGATCCACAGACAAAGACCTTTCGTGATTTTCCGGCCTGGGCTCAGAAAAATCTTGATAAAGAAAAACATAAAAAAGTAGCTATGTTTTGTACGGGTGGCATCCGTTGTGAGAAGTCCACGGCGTACATGAAAGAGCAGGGCTTTAAAGAGGTATACCACCTTGAGGGTGGGATTCTTAAATATTTAGAAGAAGTACCCAAAGACCAAACACTATGGCAAGGCGAGTGTTTCGTGTTCGATAATCGGGTTGCAGTAGATCATGAGCTCAAACGCGGTTCTTATGATCAGTGCCATGCTTGTCGAATGCCAATTACGGAGCAAGAAAAGNGTTCTGAGTTTTATCAGCAAGGCTTGTCCTGTCATCATTGCCATGATGTCGTAGCAGAAGATCGTAAGCAGCGTTTTGCTGAGCGGCAAAAACAGGTAGAGTTAGCTAAGGGGCGGGGCGAAGAGCATATAGGCAGCGCCGCCTTTGACGCCACCGAGCGCCGACGTGCTGCTAAAAAAGCTCAAAAAAATAGTAGGTGAGGGCTAAAACTCATCTCGTATTGAGCAACAGGAAACCAATCAATGAATGAACTAGATCGCTGGCATGCCCAAGTAAGAGAAGAGATTATTGACCCTGAGCGGGCAATTTTAGACCCCCATCACCATCTTTGGCGGACGGATATGCCTTATGAGTTAGATGATCTGTGGGCCGACACTCAAACTGGGCACAACATTATCGGTACGGTATTTATCGAATGTGGGGCTGAGTATAGAACTCAAGGCCCCCAACATTTGAGGCCTGTAGGTGAGACTGAGTTTGTAAGAGCACAGGCAGATCAGTCGCAGCAAGACAAAAAATATGGGAAACCGCCCATTTTAGGAATGGTGTGCCATGCCAATCTAACTCTTGGAGCTCAGGTTGATGAGGTTTTACAGGCTCATGCTGAAGCCGCTGGTGGTTTGTTGCGCGGTATTAGACACTCCACAGCTTTTTATCCTGATCCGCCCGTGGTGGATAGGTATGCAGGCCGAATTGAAAAGTTAATGATGCAAACTGACTTTCGAGAAGGTTTCGCCAAGCTGGCGCCTTTGGGCCTCACGTTTGANGCCTGGTTGCTGCATAGTCAAATAACAGAACTCACTGATCTAGCCCGTGCTTTTCCAGAGACCACTATTGTTTTTGATCACTTTGGAGGTCCCCTTGGCATTGGTCCTTATTNTGGAAAACAGGCGGAACTTTTTCCGCAGTGGAAAGCTGACGTTAAGGANCTCGCACAATGCCCAAATGTTGTGGCTAAATTAGGTGGCCTGGCCATGGAGATTAATGGTTGGGGGTGGAATGGACGTGATTTGCCCGCTAATTCAGATGAAATTGTCGCTGCCCATAAGGGTTATTATCTGCATGCTATTGACTGCTTTGGCCCTGACCGATGCATGTTCGAAAGTAACTTCCCCGTCGATAAATTATCTGTTTCTTACGCAGTGATTTGGAATGCTTTTAAAAAAATGACGACAGGCTTCAGCGAATACGAAAAAGACGCTATGTTTCAAGGGACGGCAACCCGAATTTACAGACCCTAGGTTCGTCTAGTAGCGTAATTACATACGCTTATAGGTTTGTGTTACCTCAACGTCATTCATCATAAAGGTTTGACTGAAATGGTTATTATCTATGAGCGTCAGTTTTAGCCGGTGCTGAGTGCCTGAATAATCTGCAATCGAGCTAGTCATCCCCGTCTCTGTGGCGCTGCCGTCATCATNGACGTCAATGGTGCCAAAGCCAAAGTTCTTTTGAGTTCCACTATCTTTTGACCATCGCTGAAAATAATCCCTTCGATCTACAAAGGGAAGGAAAATGGTACCAGTGGCCGGACTCGAACCGGCACGCTTTTAAGGGCGCGGGATTTTGAATCCCGTGTGTCTACCAATTCCACCACACTGGCATTCTCTATCTGCAGGTACTGCAGTAGGGCGGCGATTATAGCAGTGATCAATAGTGGGTCAACAGATTTAACCATGACTCTCTAAGGAAACCGGGTTGAAGGTTTTTCTATTAATTATTTGGCGCTTTAAGCGTAATTTCTATACCCTTGCGACCTAACCTTTTAAGCNTTTAAGTTTTTGTTATGCGACGTGACCATTTTCGTTTTGAATTACCCAATGAGTTAATTGCCCGTCAGCCTGCTGAAGAGCGGCAGGGTAGTCGCATGCTATTTCTGGATGCCGCTAGTGATGACGTAAAACATCAGCAGTTTAGTGATTTTCTATCGCATGTTGAACGGGGCGACTTAATTGTATTCAATAATACCAAGGTTATGGCCGCACGGTTATATGGGGAAAAGGCCAGTGGAGGCAAGGTAGAGGTGCTGGTAGAGCGGTTAATTAATGCCTATTCGGTGCAGGCCCATGTTCGTGCTAGTAAATCGCCGAAGACAGGAAACCAGATCATCTTTTCTGAAGCTTTTTCGGCTGAGATGACAGGCAGAGATGATGGTTTATTTACCTTAGCTTTTAATAGGCCAGTACTGGAGGTTTTAGATGCCATTGGACATATGCCGTTGCCGCCTTATATTGATCGCAGTGATACTGACGAGGATAAGGCTCGCTATCAAACGGTCTATGCTGATCAATTAGGTGCGGTGGCCGCGCCGACAGCGGGCCTGCATTTTGACGAGAAAATGCTCGAGGATATTCAGACCAAGGGTGCTTCGGTAGCTTTTGTCACCTTGCACGTCGGAGCGGGGACTTTTCAGCCTGTGCGTGTTGATAACATCACTGACCATAAGATGCATTCAGAGTGGCTGCAAGTTAGCCAAGAAATCTGTGATCAGGTCATCAAAACCAAGGTCAATGGTGGTCGAGTAATTGCGGTGGGTACTACCAGTGTACGCTGCTTGGAAACTGCGTCGAGAAGTGGTCAGATTACTCCCTTTGAGGGTGATACGAATATTTTTATATACCCTGGCTACCGATTTAATGTGGTTGATGGCTTACTGACTAATTTCCATCTGTCTGAATCAACCTTATTGATGTTAGTCAGCGCATTTTCGGGATATCACTCTATAATGGCGGCTTATCAAGAGGCAGTGTCAGAGCGATATCGTTTCTTTAGTTATGGCGATGCCATGTTTTTGTTACACAACCCGAATGCTGATCAGGATATACCCGAATGAGCCGCGAATGTTTTATGCAATTTAATGTCTCCGCTACTGATGGAAAAGCCCGTCGTGGTGAGATGACGTTTCCTCGAGGCACAGTTCAGACACCTNCGTTTATGCCGGTGGGTACCTATGGGACGGTGAAAGGTATGTTGCCTCGTGACATCGTAGAGNTTGGGGCTGAGATGATTCTTGGCAATACCTTTCATCTAATGCTGAGGCCTGGTACTGAGGTGATTAAGGAACACGGTGATCTGCATGATTTTACGCAGTGGCAGGGGCCTATTCTCACCGATTCTGGCGGTTTTCAGGTCTTTAGCTTGGGTGATATGCGCAAAATCAGTGAGGAGGGTGTGAAGTTCCAATCGCCGATTGATGGAAGCCCAGTGTTTATCGATCCTGAAACCTCTATGCAGGTGCAGGCCGATTTGGGTAGCGATGTTGTGATGATATTTGATGAATGCACGCCATACCCAGCGACGGAGAAAGAGGCTGAAGACTCTATGCAGTTATCACTTCGCTGGGCGCAGCGTAGCAAGGATGCCCACAGTGATAACCCATCCGCTTTGTTTGGCATTGTTCAGGGTGGAATGTATGAGTCGCTGCGCGACGAATCGTTGGCAGGGTTGGTCGATATTGGCTTTGATGGTTATGCCATTGGTGGTCTTTCTGTGGGAGAGCCAAAAGATGACATGGTTCGCATACTAGACCACTTAGCTGACATCATGCCAGCTGACCGACCTCGATATCTAATGGGGGTGGGTAAGCCCGCTGATCTGGTTGAGGGCGTGCGTCGCGGCATTGATATGTTCGACTGTGTGATGCCCACCCGCAATGCGCGCAATGGCCATTTATTTACCAGTGCTGGGGTGGTAAAAATTCGTAATGCGCGGCATCGCCATGACACAGGACCTCTGGATACAGAGTGTGATTGCTATACCTGCGCTAACTTCAGTCGTGGTTATTTACATCATTTGGAAAAGTGTGGTGAGATGCTTAGTGCTCAGCTCAATACCATCCATAATTTACGTTATTATCAAACGCTCATGGCGGGTTTACGAGATGCGATTGCCGAGGGAGAATTGGATGCCTTTATCGATAAGTTTTACCGTAAACAGGCTATTGGGGATAAGGGNGGTTTAAATCCCTGATTCTGCCCCTATTTAGTAAGGAATGTCGTTATAATGCGCCCCGAGAATAAAAGGACCGGTTGACCNATGTTAAACAAGTTTCCTCTGTGGAAGAATATATTAATTCTTCTGGTGATTGCTTTTGGCTTTATCTACGCCACGCCTAACTTTTATCCGCCAGATCCCGCCATTCAGTTGTCGGGTCAGAGTGGAGCTATGGTGATTGATGGCAGTGTGCTGCAAAAAGTAGAGGGTGCCTTGGGCGAAGCTGGCATTGACTATTTTGATGGCCAAGCTGATGGTGAGAGTTTATTAGTTCGACTAAACGATATTAATTTGCAGTTGCGAGCCAAAGAAGTTATCCAGGCTGAGATGGCTGGTGAGTATATTGTTGCCCTTAACTTGGCGCCAACCACGCCTGACTGGCTAAGCAGTTTGGGTGGCCAGCCAATGAAACTTGGTCTTGACCTAAGAGGAGGAGTACATTTTTTATTGGAGGTTGATCTTGCTTCCGCTATAGCGGTTCGCCTTGAAAGTGACTTGCAAGAGATCAAAACTGTACTGCGTAAAGAGAAAATACGCTATCGGAGCTTTGAGCTCAAGGGAAACCAGATTATTGGTCAGTTTCGTGATGTTGAACAGGTACAAAAAGCGACTGCCTTAATTCGTAATAGCTACCGTGATCTTTTACCTGAGACAAGTCCAGGCCAGAATCCTTTATCGCTGGTACTAAACCTTAGCATTGCAGCGTCTAGNATTATCGAAGATAGTGCTATCAAACAAAATCTTACGTCACTGCGCAATCGGGTTAACGAATTGGGTGTGTCTGAACCTTTAGTGTCACGCCAAGGCAAAAACCGGATTGTGGTTGAGCTTCCTGGTGTCCANGATACGGCTGAAGCCAAGAGAATTATTGGGAAAACAGCTAATCTAGAATTTCGGTTTGAGTCTCAGGGTAAGAGNGGTGAACGNTTTGAATTTAAAACGCCNAGAGGACNAGGCCCAGANGCGGAATTAGAAAAGAAATCTATTATCACTGGTGAAAATGTTATCGACGCGCAACCTAGCTTTGATCAAAATGGTCGTCCTCAGGTGCGTATAAGACTGGACGGCGGCGGTGCCGTGCAGATGGGCCGTGCGACTCGTGACAATGTTGGCCGTCGCTTGGGTGTGCTGTTTATAGAGTACAAAACCAAGCTGGAAAAAACGATCGATGAGAACGGTGAACTAGTGATTACCCCTGTACCCTTTGTCGAGCAACACGTTATTAGTTTGGCAACCGTGCAGTCTCAGCTGGGCAAGGAGTTTGTGATCACCGGTCTTGAGCAGCGAGAATCTTCAGAATTAGCGTTATTACTGCGGGCAGGGGCATTGGCAGCGCCTATGTATATTGTCGAAGAACGCACTATCGGCCCCTCTCTAGGAGCGGACAATATTGATCTAGGTGTGAAGTCAGTCACCTTTGGTATGGCTATGGTGCTGCTGTTTATGGTGGTTGTCTATAGAGCTTTCGGGTTAGCGGCGAATGTGGCTCTGACAATGAACTTGCTGCTGTTGGTGGCATTCATGTCTCTCCTGGGCGCCACACTGACGCTGCCGGGGATTGCCGGCATCGTGCTTACGGTAGGTATGGCTGTAGATGCCAACGTATTGATTTTTTCGCGTATTCGAGAAGAGCGTAATAATGGAGCCACCGTACAGGGTTCGATTAGTGCCGGTTATGACCGCGCTTTTGTATCCATTTTAGATGCCAATATCACAACATTAATTGTTGCGTTGATTTTATTCTTAATTGGATCAGGTCCTGTGCAAGGTTTTGCGGTGACCTTATCGATTGGTATCTTAACGTCGATGTTTACCTCGATCGTGATGACTCGCGGATTGGTTAATCTAGTGGTCGGTGGCCGCAAAATCGAAAAATTGTGGATTTAGGGAGAAGACCATGGCTGACTTAAAAGTGTACAACTTTATGGGCATACGCAAGTATGCGGTTATCTTCTCAGCAATTTTACTGACGGTTTCTGCTTGGTCTCTGTACACCCAAGGGCTAGCCCTTGGGTTAGATTTTTCTGGAGGCACTCAAATAGAGGTGGGGTATGAGCAACCTGCTGATGTTGGTCAGTTAAGAGAAAAACTAGCAACTGCGGGCTTTGATAATCCGGTGGTAGTGCATTTCGGTTCTGAAACAGACGTGTTGATCCGTCTACAGGGTGAGCCTGACCAAAAGCTTGCAGAACAGATCGTTGAGGTTCTAAAGGGTGATAATCAGCAGATTGAATTGCGCAGAGTTGATTATGTGGGCCCGCAAATTGGCGAAGAATTACGTGAAGATGGAGGCCTTGGAATGTTAACCGCCTTGGTAGTAGTTATGTTGTATGTGGCGATTCGTTTCCAATTGAAATTTTCAATCGCGGCCGTACTTGCCTTGGTTCACGATGTGGTAATCACGCTAGGTATTTTCTCTCTGGCGCGTTTTGAGTTTGACCTGACGGTATTGGCGGCGATATTGGCCGTAGTGGGGTACTCACTTAATGACACCATTGTAGTGTCCGATCGAATTCGAGAGAATTTCCGCAAGATTCGCAAAGCGACAGCGATAGAAGTCATTAATGAGTCGCTATCACAAACACTTTGGCGAACCATTAACACCTCGGTGACCACAATGTTGGTATTGTCAGCATTGTTCTTTATCGGCGGTGAGTTGATCCACAATTTTGCTATAGCTTTAATGATAGGCGTGGGTATTGGAACGTACTCGTCAATTTATGTGGCCGCAACAGTTATGTTGGGTTTAAATGTGGACCGCGAAGACCTTTTGGAGCAAGTTGAAGGCGAGCTCGTCGACGATCTTCCCTAGGGCAATAAAACAAGCATATCTAAGGCTCTCGCATTTATGTTGAGGGCCTTTTTTTTATAAAGCTCTGAAGATAATCAAAAATTTCTTAGGGATGACGTTGTCTGGCAGATCTCCATTTGTCATTAGTCTCAATATTAATCGGCTTACCCTGTGGGCCTAAATATTGGCGATTATTTTAGTCAGATGCTGTCGTTGAATCACTGTCTTCAGGTTTTGTCTCTTCTGACGTTTCTGTTCGCCACTTGTACATCTTTTTAATAAAACAACGATCTACTCCCGAAAAGCCATCGCTGACGATAATTTCATCGCCACGGGTTAAGCATGAGGAACCTCGTGTTCTTGTGGCTATATTGCTCATAGCCTTGGTGACATCGCAGAAACCCGATAATTCCAATTTGTACTCATCCTTGACACCTTTAGTTAGAATAACTGAGTGTCGTTCGCCGTTGAATTCCTTCCAGCCGTTAATAGAGCTTGCAAAGCAGATTCGCCTAACCTCATTACCTAGTTGAGAATTTGGTAGGCTGGGTTTGGGGTCAACTTGAGTTACGGTAGTCTGTGAGCAGCCGATGATCGTCATTGCAACAACTATGCCTATAAAATTTCTAATCATTTGAGCTCCTTATGGTTTGTTAACGCCCTTATCTTCGTTGTTTTAAAACTAGAGACTTACTGGTTAATGGCCGAATATTTTTCTAATGCATTTATAATAATCTGCCCATTTTTCATCACGAATACGGGCCTTTCTAGAGCGCTAATATCTAAAAGAGGGTTTCCAGGCACGGCAATAATATCAGCCAGTTTGTCGACCTCAATACTGCCTATTTGATCATCCCATTGAAGAAGTTCAGCCCCTACGCTGGTGCCTGCTTTAATGGCATCCATGGGGCTTAAACCTGCTTCTACCAAAGTGGCGAATTCCCGCGCACACACGTGCGGCTCTACCGCGTACCCGCATAGGTCGGAGCCGACCGCTATTTTTACCCCGGCTCTATATGCTTTCCCGATCATTTGAAGCCAGTCATCNCTAAAAGAGAGATAAAAATCATCNTTCTTACTTTGCGCTAGTAGCTTGCCACTATTAGCATAGTAGTCACCAACATAAATGGTAGGTACGTAATAGGTCTGGTGTTTAACCATGAGGGCGATAGACTCTTCGTCGAGATAACTGCCGTGCTCTATTGAACGAGCGCCAGCAATAATGGCTTGATTAACACCGTCGGTAGCATGCGCATGCGCGGCTACTGGAATATTATGTCGAGAAGCTTCTTCAATAGCGGCACGCAGCTCTTCAGGGCTAAATGAAACGTTCTTTGGGTTGTCACCAACGGACATGAACGCCCCTGTCACCATAATTTTTATCCAGTCAGAACCATATTTTATTTCCGTTCGAATCGCTTTACGGATTTCATCTGGCCCATCAGCTATTAGTCCATCGGCGATCACATTCTGCTCGGGCGAAAGATAATTAACGTCACCACCACCACCTGTTATCGATATGTAGTGAGCGGCGCCTGTTAGGCGGGGGCCAATAAATACACCAACATTAATGGCTTTTTTAAGATCTTGATTGGCGTAGTAAACGTCACCATCACCCATGACTCTAATGGTCGTCCAGCCAGCTTTGAGCAAACCTTGCAGGTTGGATAGCCCTAGCAGCGCTTTATAGGCTGAGGAGGCTTGTAGATGGCCGTTCTGATAATCATCTTTGTACAGTAGTGGATGCTCATGCGCGTTAATCATTCCCGGCATGAGTGTTGTGCCTGGAAGATTTACCCTAACGGCTTGTTCTGGAATAAGGCCTATAGCTACTATGCCCGTGATTTTAGAGTCCGTGACGATCACAGCCTTATTTTTCAGCAGCTCATTTGATTTACCATCGATTACACTGTCGGATACCAGCGCATATTGCTCAGCAGATACATTGGATATGAGGGTAATTGTTAGGATGATGAGAGCCAGACGTAGAGTATTTAATATAGGCATACTATATTTTCCCCTTGAATTAATGTTTTAATTATATACTGGTTGTACGATATTTTATTAATAATAAATGCCTACAATATTAATGATTAACGGTCACTTGTAGCTTGTATAAGACTCATTAAAGGACAGAGATCTGTGGTAGAAAAAACCCCTAGGAACACCTTCGAGCGAGCAATATCCTTATTAAAAAATGGCGATCACGATGAGGCGGAAACACTTTGTCGTTCTTGGCTGTCGGAAAATGCTAGAGACGTCAATTTTTTGTCCTTATTAGGAAGCATACTTCTGCGAAAAAATGATTTTGAGGGTGCTGAGCAACTGTTAAGAACCGTGGCTGAGATAGCACCGGGGTACCCTAATGTTCACGAGGACTTAGGCACGGTACTGCTAAATCTTGGAAGGCCTGAAGATGCTTTAATTCCCCTTCAAAAGGCCATAGAGCAGAACCNTAAAAGTGCAAGTGGATTTTCCAAACTGGGAGGTGCGCTCAAGAGTTTGGGCAGAGATGAGGCGGGAGATGCAGCGCTTAAGTATGCCGCAGATTTGTCTCCCGCTCAGGCTGACTTAGAAAAAGCGACTATGCTTTTTGCTGAGGGCAAGTTCCGCGAAGCTGAGGTGATAGCCAAGAAATTAATAGATATTAATCCTAGAGATGTAAATGCTGGGCTACTTCTGGGGCGAATTGCAATTGATGCACGTGCCTATGATGATGCAGAGACGCTGTTGCGAAAAGTCGTAGAGATGGCACCACGATTTGTCGCCGCTTGGCACGATCTAGCAGCGGTTCTTAAGGAACAGGGCAAGGAAGAAGAGGCCATTAAGGCTCTTGAAAAAGTTATTAAAATGGAACCAACCAACGCAGGGTCTCATTACTACTATGCTGGACTCTTAGCGATGGTTGGAAGGACTGAGGAGTCAGCTGAATCTTATAAGAATTCGGTTGAGATAGACCCTAATTTAGTTGGTGCTTATTTAGGTCTCGGCCATGTGCTTAAGACGTTAGGCGATCAAGATGGTGGTATCAAAGCTTATAGAGCTGGCATCGCTTTGCGACCAAATCTGGGAGAAATTTACTTTAGTCTGTCTAATCTTAAAACATTCCGCTTCAGTGATGATGAGATCGAGGATATGGTTAAGCGTATTAATCAAGAGTCTCTGAGTCCCGAGTCAGTGGTACATTTCGCTTTCAGTTTGGGTAAAGCCTTTGAAGATAACAAGGATTATGATCGGGCTTTTCAATATTACAGTCAGGGTAATCAAGAGCATCGAAACAGTATTGCTTATGATCCAGTGCGAACTGAGGTGGCCCACAGCAAGATGAAAGAAGTATTTAGTGAAGAATTTTTTAATAGGATTAAAAAAACTCAGGCTGGCGTTCAAGACCCCGATCCAATCTTTATTGTTGGATTACCTCGATCAGGGTCAACACTGTTAGAGCAGATTTTGGCAAGTCATAGTCTAGTTGATGGAACCAGTGAGTTGGCTGATCTTGGCATTGTTTCTCAGATGATTTCTGATAAGGATAAAGGACGAGCCTTCCCTAGTGGTATCCTTCAAATGAGTGATGAAGAGATAACATATCTGGGACAGCAATACTTGGATAGGACTCAGCAACAACGACGTGGCGCGCCATTCTTTACTGACAAGATGCCTAATAATTTTGCTCATGTAGGCCTTATCCAGGCAATACTACCCAATGCAAAGATTATAGATGCCCGCCGCCACCCATTAGACAGCTGCGTAGGTTCTTTTAAACAGCATTTTGCAAAAGGGCAAACATTTACCTATGACATGTTTGAGTTGGGTGAGTTTTACCTTCAATATGATCAGTTGATGACTCACTGGAATCAGGTGTTACCTGGCAAGGTTCTGCGTGTGCAGTACGAAGATGTGGTACAGGATTTGGAAACACAAGTCAGACGTATCCTCGACTATTGTGAGCTCCCTTTTGAAGAGGCTTGTGTCAACTTTCATGAAACTGAACGGGCGGTCAGAACAGCTAGTTCTGAACAGGTAAGGCAACCTATTTATAATAAGTCCATTAATACGTGGAAGCGTTTTGAAGCGCATATCGGTCCCTTGATAGAGATTCTAGAGCCTCTGTTAGATAAGTCTGATCCAACAATTATAGTGCGGTGATCCCTATGAAATTACCTAAGTTGATAGCAACTTCTGTGGTGAGAGGCAGTGAGAAAGGACAGAGTCATGGTGGTGTTTATACCGTTGATTTTAATAGTCAGGAGGTAAAGCAACATATTGACTGGAATGATGGTGACATTGATTTTTCAGGACGTGGTTGGGACAGGGGTCTTCGAGGTATTGAATTCATCGATCAGCAAGTATGGATTGCCGCCAGTGATGAGCTTTTTTGCTACAGCCCCGAGTTCGAGTTACTAGGATCCTATCGCAACGAATACCTAAAGCATTGTCATGAAATAAGCCGACGTGATCATTTATTGTTTTTGACATCAACCGGCTACGATAGTGTTCTGGTGTTCAATCTAAAAACCTTGAGTTTTATTTGGGGCTTATATATTTCTAGAAACGGTGACGACTGGGTTGGGCAACGATTTGATCCCATGGCTCAAAGTGGTCCTCCATTCTCAAATAATTACCATATTAATATGATACATGTTGCAGAGACAGGAGTTTACTTTAGCGGGTTGCATACACGTGCGCTGCTAAGGCTGTCATCTGACATGACTATTGATCAGGTTTGCAGTCTTCCCGAAGGAACACATAATGCTAGGCCTTTCGCAGACGGGGTCATATTTAATGATACAAAGAGTGATGTTTTACGGCATGTGCGCCGAGAGGGAAAGTCAGTAACGGTGAAAGTCCCTTCCTATAAAGAGGAAGATTTGAAATTCCACGGAGTAGACAGTACGAAGGTCGCCAGGCAGTCCTTTGGGCGAGGCCTCTGTGCAGTGAGTAACGGAATTGTAGCCGCGGGATCCTCTCCATCCACTATTAGTCTGTATGATATGAAAGCAGGAGAGCGAATTGCAGTAGTGAACTTAACCATGGATATTCGTAACGCCATACATGGACTAGAAGTATGGCCCTTCGATTAACGGTTTAGTAACAAAAAAGGCACGCTTTGCGTGCCTTCTCTATATCAACGTTACAACTCTGATGTTTGGAGATGCCCTAGAAATACATTCTAATTGAAAGACTATAATTTCTAGGCCTTACGACGTTATCACTATTGCGTCCATAGAATGGATCGAAGTCATAAGAATCTCTGTAGGTAATGCCTCTTTCGTCACTAATATTATTCAGACTTAACTGGGCTTTAACGTTGCCCATGTCATATCCCAGAATTAGATCAGTGAGTCGATAGTCACCCTGCTCTTGCTGTGGGGCCGGATCTCCATCGCCTAGCTGATTGATGGATACGCCTTCGAAATTATGTTGAAGTCTCGCATAGAATGCTCCGCCACCCAGGATAGATAGCTGCCCAGAGTACTCAGCATAGAGAGAGTACGAAAGGTCAGAAAACAGTGGCAGATCAGATTTTGGATCTAATCCTAACGGAGCTTGGCCACCTATAAATCGATCATCAGGGAAAGTTTCTAAGGGGACAACATACTGATCAAAAATGCTAGTGAGGTTGAAGCCCACTTGAATATTTTCATTGAGAATAGCGGTAATACTTATATCCATCCCCTTCACCGTAGCATCACCCAGGTTAGCGACAACCGCTTGCCAAGGTTGGTTTCTGCAATAGTCTGTATATCCACCATCTGCATCTGTGGGGCAAACATTGGGATCGTGGTCAATGGAGAAGCTTGGGTCTGTAAATTCCATTTGCATACCTTTCCATGACATTTCATAGACGGTTGCGTTGACCTGTATGGTGTCATCGTTGAAGGAAGACTTAATGCCGAGCTCCATATTTTCTACGATGTCTGAATCATAAAACGTGGGGACAGTTGGAATTCCTCGAGAGCGGTTAGCTCCACCAACCCGATATCCTTCAGAATAAACACCCCAAACCATTATGTCGTCAGTGAGGTCATATTGCAGACCGATCTTAGGTATAAATCCATCATCTGTCATATTACGGTCAGGTGAGGCTGCGTTTGGATAACCTTCTGGCTTTTCAACGAAGTATGATATAAAGCGGTCAACCTCATACCACCGTCCTCCTGCTAAGAGGGATAGACGGTCTGAGAGTTTGATATCAATCTCCCCAAAAACTGCCTTGTCTTCTCGAGTTGTGGATTGGCTAGAGAACCACCAAGTATCAACTGGAGCGATTGTTATATCGTAGAGAGATGCATAGTAAGCCCATGCTGCGAATGCATTCGAATCAGCGTAGCCATCGACGTAGGTCTTAAAGTCCCAGCTCTCATCCGAATCCATATAGAAAGCACCTGCAGTCCAGGCGACCTTATCGCCCGTATGCGATAACCGCACTTCTAAAGTTTTAGATGTATTTTCTTGGTCGTTTGTGAGATAGCCAATCGGATCCGCACCAAAATCATAAGTCGCATAATAGGCGCCGAGGGTATAGGTAAAGTAAGCGGCGTAGGCTTGAGTATCATGTTGATATAGCGTCTCGCGATCATAGTAAGACCCAGCAACGGTCAACTCAGCAAAGCCCAAGTCTCCCTCGATGACTAAGCTGGTTTGGGACCACTCATCGTCTCGATACTCATCATAAAACTTGATAGTTTCCAGGTCACCAACATTAGGATCATAATCATTAAAACCATCCGCTTCAATATTCTGATAGTTGTGGCTTAATGTGGAAGACCAATCATCTGAAATCAACCATTTTGCTTGAGCTCGAGCACCAGACCATTTAACTGCATTAATATCGTTCTCGACGGCATTGGCATTAGATTTGTTGCCGCCTTTTTCTGGGGCTCGTGAATCAATGACCGTTAGNCCATGTACGCTATCGATAAATCCGCCATCTTTAGCACTAAATCCAGATAATCGAATTGCGAGTTTATCTTCTATTATAGGTATATTAAGCGTAGCATCGAAGTCAAGTCCGTTGCTACCACTCTTAACGCTTGATACTCCCAATCCGATGTTGCCAGAGACTTCTGTTCCTTCAGTGTCTGGCTTGTTAGTGATTACACGAACGGTCCCTGACTGCGATGATGCTCCAAAAAGTGTTGATTGTGGTCCAGACAGGGCTTCTATTCGAGCGATATCTACTGGGTAGATATCAGGCGCCATTGAAGTCATAGACATGGCCTGTTCATCAAGATAAATGGCGGCGGTTGGATCAACAAGGAATCCACCACCATCACTTATACCACGGAACACAATTGTATTTTGGCCAGCGGCGGTTGTTGAGACGCTGAGGCCTGAAACAAATCGAGAAAAGTCTTGGAGGGTGGTTATTCCCTGCTTTTGAATATCTTCACCGGATACCGTATCAATTGTCATCGGTATATCTTGAGATGATTCTGCACGTTGCCGTGCTGTAACGATAATCTCTTCAAGGGACGCTTCTTGCCCTAGTGCCAGAGGTGTTCCTACTAAACCTAAAGCCGTCGCCATAGAGGTGACGATTAACTTCCTTCGGATTGAAAATTTTCTTTGTGATTGGTTCAAACTAGCCATTATTCCACCCCCCCAAAATGCCCATTACACCAATTTATGTCGGTCTTAGGACTATTGATAAACTGAAAATTAATATACACACGTAACTCGACACGTCAACTTTTTGTGCGGTCTAATTTTCCATACCTACCTCTTAGGGTAGTGCATTTTTATGTTTAGGTAAATACTTTTTTAGAGGGCCCAAAACGAGATATACCGCTAGTAGGTTTAGTCCTGGTGGGGATGTAGATCGAAAGCTATAGTGGGCAGGATAATTTAGTGACTGTGTATGCTTATGGNACTCATTAACTTTTCCTTGAAACCTTATCGGTTGACTTGTCGATCTTCTCATTTTACTGTTAGGTAAATTAAGAGTTGAGTTGAGAGATAAGGTCTATGGATATAGGGGTTCCTCTAAAGGAGTTGGGCGAATATAACATCGTCCCTCTGAGAGACGCGATTATGGACCTTCCTGAGGAATGCTGGACGGGGAATACCTTTCGTCAGCTTGAGTATGAGGTCCATCAGCAAACCCAGTCGATGGTAATGCTTTTCACTGATGGTTCAGGGTGGCCCAATATAGAGGTAACCAAAGAAGCAGGTTGGGATTTACTGGTCGATCAGGCATTTCCACTCATGACTCAAATCCTTAAAGATCATTATCCTCTAGGNGGCACCATTATTAGAGCCATGGCCGCACGTCTTCAGGCGGGAGGTGTCATTAAGCCTCATACGGATGAGCATCCTTCTTTTCATCATGGGCATCGTATACATATACCTATTTACAGCAATCCTCGTGTCCGATTTATGATAGGAGGAAGGCCTTATCAATTTGAGGTGGGTAAGGTCTATGAGATCAATAACCAGAAGCAGCACAGCGTTATGAATAAAGGGGCCAAAGGTCGTATTAATTTTATCTTTGATTACGTACCCCCAGATCATTTGCAATAAACTCTTTTGTGCAGCCGCAGCTAAAGATCAATCACTCTAGCGTCTAAAAATAAGCGAAGAATCTTCCAGTTCCATGGATCTTGATAGATAATGCTGCCCCTACTATTACCCCGAGCAGAATCACCGGGATAGATTTAGTTAATTGATAAAAAGGATTAAGAATGGAAGTCGATGATCACGTTGTTATTGTCGGAGCTAGCCATGCGGCGGTTCAGTTAATGATTAGCATTCGCCAGCAGGGCTGGTTAGGAGCGATCACGGTCATTAGTGACGAGCTACATATGCCTTATCAACGACCCCCGCTTTCAAAAGCGTATTTAGACGGTAGTGTTGAGGAGGGCCGATTAGCTCTTCGTGCTCCAGAAATGTACGAAAAACTCGATGTTGTTTTTAAACTTGGCCATACAGTGGTAGCCATTGATGCAGGTACCAACCAAGTCACTTTAGATACTGGCGAGCAAATAGGATTCACTAAGCTAGCTCTTTGCACAGGCGCGCGGGTTAGGCAATTAGACTTACCTGGTGCCGAGTTAGGGGGAGTCCATTATTTGCGAACAATGGATGATGTTAAAGCCATTCGTCATTCAGCGAAAAAAGCCAGTCGAGCGGTGATTATAGGCGGTGGCTATATAGGATTAGAAACAGCGGCTTCACTAACTAAGCTAGGGATTAAGGTTACAGTGCTGGAAACCGAGTCTCGATTACTAAAGCGCGTAGCCTCAGAGCAGGTATCTGAATTTTATAAGCACCTTCATGAGGAAGAGGGCGTTGAGATTAGACTAGGCTCCAAGGTCGTGGCATTGCAGGGTGATGGCCACGTGAAGAGCGTTATCTGTGACGATGATACCCATAGCGACGCAGACATGGTGATTATAGGTGTTGGCGTAATTCCCAATACAGAACTTGCTAGTGAGGCAGGGTTGGTTGTCGAAAATGGTATTGTGGTAGATGAATTCGCTCAGACGAGTCACCCTAATATTGTTGCTGCAGGAGACTGCACCTTTCATCCAAATTCTCTACTGAAAAAGTCTCTTCGATTAGAGTCTGTCCCCAACGCTTCAGAGCAGGCTAAGGCAGCGGCAGCTAGTCTGTGTGGAATAAAAAAAGCTTACTCAGAACTCCCTTGGTTTTGGTCTGATCAGTTTGATGTCAAACTTCAAATTGCAGGTATTAGCCAAGGCTACACTGGGGCGGTGGTTCGTGGTGATGCTGATGAAAGTCGCAGTTTTACTGTCTTTTACATAAAAGATCAGCACATTATTGCTGCTGATTGTATTAACCGGCCTAAAGATTTTATGGTTGCCAAAAAGTTAATTTTGCAACAATCTACAATTGATATCGCTGTCTTGGTAGACGAGAGTATTGATATCAAAACACTTATTAATTAATGGAGCTTAGTAGCAATGCCAGCAATAACTTATATTGAATTCGATGGCACTGGATATCATGTTGATGTGGCAGTGGGAAATAGTGTGATGGAAGGTGCTTTGAATAATATGATCGATGGTATTGTCGCCGAGTGCGGTGGCTGCTGCGTGTGCTGTACTTGCCATTGTATGATTGATCCAGAGTGGGCTGAAATCGCTGGCGAACCAGGTCAAGAAGAAGCCGAGATGCTGGAAATGGTGGAAGGTCGNCAGCAAACGAGTCGATTGAGCTGTCAAGTCCANATTACAGAAGCGATGGAAGGCATGGTGGTTCGGTTACCTGAGTCTCAATACTAATGAGTATATTCAGTGTCTAGTGGTTAATTGTTGAATCTTTAACTTACTGACCTGTAGGTAGCGAATTTTAGTTGATTGTCCCTTTTTATCGTCGAGGCCAAAGAAAATCGTCATTTTTGGGAAAAATTATGCTCTTACCCCAGCCACACACCAGTTCTTATTACGCTGCCAGCGCTAATCAACATAGTGATCATGCACCGCTTAAAGGTGACGTAAGGGCTGACGTCTGTGTTATTGGTGCTGGATTTACTGGAATATCGACGGCTCTACACCTTGCTGAACGTGGTTTTAATGTTCACGTTGTTGAGGCGAACAAAGTCGGTGGGGCGCTTCTGGACGCAATGGTGGACAGATGATCGGCGGAATTTCAGGTGATAGCAAAATGGCATCTGCTTTAGGTGCAGAGGGTGAGCGCATACTTTGGGAGATGGGTTGGGCAGGACATGAGATATTCGCGAGCGGGTTGCAACCTACGGGATAGAGTGTGATTTGAAATCTGGTTATGTTGATGTGGCCATCAAACCCCGCCATATAAGAGATTTAGAAGCCTATTATCGGCTACTACAAAAGTACGATTTCCCCTATGACTACCAAATGCTTTCTAAACATGAAACTCAAGATCTTATTGGTACAGAAGCCTATATTGGAGCCTTAAGAAATAATGGTAATGGCCATGTACATCCGCTGAATTTATGTCTTGGCGAGGCATCAGCAGTAGTGTCCTTGGGTGCAATCATTTATGAACAGTCACCGGCACTTGAAATCAAGCGTGGAAAAAAAGCCACTGTGATTACAGAAGAGGGCTCGGTCACTGCCGATTTTGTGGTCCTTGCTGGCAACGCATATCACTTTCTCGAACCAAAACTTCGCGGCATTTTGTTTCCCGTTAATAGCTTTATTATCGGTTCTGAACCACTCTCTAATGCATTGGTCGATCAGATAAACCCTCAAGATTTGGCAGTTTGTGATCCCAACTACATCTTGGAGTACTTTCGTCTGAGTGCAGATAGACGGTTGTTATTTGGTGGGCGTTTTACATACTTCGGTAGCGACCCAGAGGTTATTAAACAAAATTTAATACCAAGAATGCTTAAAATATATCCCCAGTTGGCCAATACTAAATTTGATTATGGTTGGGGTGGGACCATCGGTGTCTCAGCTAATAGAGTGCCTCAGATGGGTAGGCTAGCCCCCAATATTATTTACTCTCAGGGTTACTCAGGGCATGGTGTAAATGTTACCCATTTAGCCGGCCAAATTATGGCAGATACCGTTTGTGGTATCCTTGAGCGTTTCGATGTGTTTGCTAAGATCAAACCCTTATGGATTCCAGGTCAACACCTATTTCGCAACCAAATGGTTGCCCTTGGTATGATGTACTACAAGTTAGTTGATCGGCTCTAAGCGAGCAATCGTGAGGCTAAAGTGGAGTTATTATCGTGGCTATAGACTTGCAAGCATTGCTCAATAATCCGTACCTTAATCAGTGGAAATTATTCTTTATGGGCTCGGGCCTTATCAGCCTCAGCACTCTGCTCATCGCAATCCAGTCAGACCTTTCTTCTGCTGAGGCCATTTCAAGCATGATTAAGTATACCGTGCGCTGTGCGGTACCTTTTCTTTTTCTTGTGTTTATGGCGTCCTC
>JGI26261J51718_1000173_pt1 | contig 33298 bp, 38 predicted proteins | sample SaaInlV_135m_DNA_3_FD_51718 | JGI IMG/M metagenome (IMG submission 51718)
TTAAATCTTGGCTGGCCTTTTTTACCTTCAAGAGATTCAAGTAAAGCTGTCTCTTCTCCACAAATATATGCTCCAGCACCTAGGTGCGTATATAAATCAAAAGACACAGAACTGGCCTTAAGATTCTTTCCAAGTAAACCTGCTTTATAGGCAGCTTGCAAAGCTTCTTCAAAACGATAATAAGGCTCCATAAATTCGCCACGAATATAGTTATAGCCCACGGATGCATTCATTACGAATCCAGCTATTGCCATGCCTTCAATAACAGAGTGAGGATTGTATCTAAGAATATCTCGATCATGGCAAGTGCCTGGTTCGCCCTCATCTGAATTACATACGACATATTTCTGACCTTCTTGGTTTCGAGGCATGAAACTCCACTTCAAACCTGTTGGGAAGCCAGCACCACCTCGCCCTCTTAATCCTGAGGTTTTTAATTCTGTAATAATTTCATCTGGTGTCATCTCGCCATTGAGAATTTTGCGCCAAACTTTGTAACCACCGTGAGCCTCATAAGTAGCTAAACTTGATGGATTCTCTTTATCTATATTCTTAAAACAAACTTCATTCATTTTAAATCTTCCAAAATTTTATCTAATTTATTAGTTGTTAAATGCTCATGGTATTGGTCATCAATCTGGCACATTGGACCGCCAACACAAGCGCCCAAACATTCAACTTTTTTGACGCTAACTAAACCATCTTTGCTGATTTGTCCCGTTTTAACTTCGAGCTTGTCTTCTAAGTAGGAAATCAGCTCATCTGAACCATTTAGCATGCAAGAGATGTTATGACAGAAGCGAATTACATGTTTTCCAACAGGCTTATGGTTATAGTTTTCATAAAATGTAGCAACTTCTTGAACACTAATTGCTGGCATGTCCAAGTAATCAGCAACTGCCTGCATCAGATCTCCATTTAAGCTGCCATCATTCTCTTTTTGAACAATCGTTAATGCTTGCATTACTGCAGAACTAGCTCGACCCTCTGGATATTTAGAAACCCAAAGATCAATCTCTTTTTTTGCTTGTTCAGAAATCATCTATCAACCTCACCAAAAACAATATCTTGAGAGCCAATTATGGTCACAACATCAGATAGCATATGACCCTTAGACATCTCATCCATTGCAGCAAGATGGGCAAAGCCTGGCGCTCTAATTTTAACTCTGTATGGCTTATTTGCTCCATCTGAAACTAGGTAGACACCAAACTCACCTTTTGGAGCTTCAACTGCTGTGTAAGCCTCACCTTCAGGCAAACAATAGCCCTCAGTAAACAACTTAAAGTGATGAATTAGTGACTCCATATCATCCTTCATGTCTTCTCTGTTAGGCGGGGTCACTTTGTGATCATCAGACATCACTGGACCAGGGTTACTTTTGAGCCAAGCGACACACTGATTAATAATATGAGTCGATTGGCGCATCTCTTCCATTCTGACTAGATATCTATCATAACAATCACCTGTAACGCCAATAGGAATTTCGAAATCTAATTTATCATAAACCGAATAAGGCTCGTTCTTACGAATATCCCATTCAATTCCTGAGCCTCTCAACATAGCGCCAGTAAAGCCAAGCTGCATTGCTCTCTCAGGAGAAACTACTGCGATATTGACGAGTCTTTGTTTCCAAATTCTGTTGTCCGTTAGTAAATCTGAGTACTGCTTAATACTTGCAGGAAATTTGTTTGCAAAATCTTCAATAAAGTCAAGGAGCGAACCTTGGCGGTTTTCATTGATCTCTTTGAGCTTTTCCTCAGATCTTAACTTGGAGTCAAGATATTGTGGCATTGTGTCAGGCAAGTCTCTGTAGACTCCACCAGGTCTGTAATAAGTCGCATGCATCCTAGAACCACTAACAGCCTCATAGCAATCAATCAAAGTTTCACGCTCACGAAAGGCATATAAAAATACACTCATCGCGCCAACATCAAGTGCGTGGGTTCCAAGCCACATCAAATGGTTCATTATTCGGGTGATTTCATCGAACATAACTCGAATATATTCTGCACGCTCTGGCACTTTAAGCCCAAGCATCTTTTCAATACTCATAACATAGGCATGTTCATTACACATCATCGATACATAATCAAGGCGATCCATGTACCCAATGGATTGATTATATGGCTTAGATTCAGCTAATTTTTCAGTGCCGCGATGTAAGAGTCCAATATGAGGATCCGCTCTCTCAACAACCTCGCCATCTAGCTCTAAAATAAGTCTTAGTACTCCATGAGCAGCAGGGTGCTGTGGACCAAAGTTAAGCGTGTAATTTTTCATCTCTGACATACTTACTTCCTTATCACCCTTGGGACATTAATATTTGGCTCGATACTCACAGGCTCATAAACCACTCTTCCCAGTTGATCATCGTATCTCATTTCAACTTCACCAATCATTGGGAAATCTTTTCTGAGAGGGTGACCCACAAAACCATAATCAGTCAAAATTCTTCTGAGATCGTTATGGTTTTCAAATAAAATTCCGAATAAATCAAAAGCCTCTCTCTCGAACCAATCCGCACAATTCCAGATTTTAGTCACCGACTGAATCATTAAATTGTCAGCAGATAGAAGTGCCTTTACTCTCAACCTTTGGTTACTTGAAACTGAGAGAAGATGGTAAACAACACCAAAGCGCTGGTCTTTTTGATTGGTTGATTTTTGTGCTTGCCGAGCCCTACCAAAGCCTGATGAACTTGCATTGCCATTCCAGTCAGATTCTCCATAAGTTAAGTAATCAATCCCACAAAGATCTATCAAAATTTCAAATTTAAATTCATCTTTGAGCTTCTGACATACTTCAACAACATCATCACTATTAATGACAAGAGTAAGTTCATCATAGGCTGCACTCACATTTTTTTTACCAAAAGCTTTGGATAATTTTTGCTTTAATTCTTTCATAGTTTAGGTTCGAGCAATCGTATTAGTTCTTCGGATTTTGTCTTGTAATTGAAGAATTCCATATAAAAGCGCTTCTGCCGTTGGAGGGCATCCAGGGACATAAACATCAACAGGAACAATTCGATCACATCCTCTAACTACTGCATAAGAGTAGTGATAATAACCGCCTCCATTGGCACAGGAGCCCATCGATAAAACGTATTTAGGTTCTGGCATTTGGTCATATACCTTCCTTAATGCAGGTGCCATTTTGTTCGTAAGTGTTCCAGCAACAATCATCAAATCTGACTGACGTGGAGTTGGTCTAAAAACGATACCGAAACGATCAAGGTCGTATCGTGATGAACCAGCCTCCATCATCTCTACAGCACAACAAGCAAGGCCAAAAGTCATTGGCCAAAGTGACCCCGTCCTTGCCCAATTAATAACTTTGTCAAGTGAAGTAGTAACAAATCCTTCTTTCATTAATCCTTCAATAGCCATATTTAATCCTTATTATTCCCACTCTAAGGCCCCTTTTTTCCACTCAAAGATAAAGCCAACTACTAGAAGCAATAGAAATATAGACATTGCAACAAAGCCAAACCAGCCTAACTTAGCCTGAACTACAGCCCAGGGAATGAAAAAAGCTACCTCGAGATCAAAAAGCACAAACAAAATAGCCACGAGATAGTATCGAATATTGAAGTGCATGCGTGAGTCATCAAAAGCAGGAAATCCACACTCAAACTGTGAGTTTTTTTCCTCGCTGGGTTCACTAGGACCTAGAAGATATCCTACGACTGTAAGTCCTACTCCAAAGGCAATTCCAAGGAAAATAAATACGATAATTGGTAAATAATTTTCGAGCATTGTTTATCCTCAACTAAACAGCGAAATATTATATCAAATTAATCGTAAAACAGCCAGTTAAAAAGTGTTAAATTAACCGGATAAGATTTTAAATTAAAGCTGCGTACCGCCCACAGTTAACATGTCAACTTTGAGGCTAGGTTGCCCAACTCCAACTGGTACGCTTTGCCCATCTTTTCCGCACACACCAATGCCAGGGTCCAATTGAAGATCGTCACCCACCATAGAGATTTGATGGAGCACTTCATCGCCTGCCCCAATAAGAGTTGCTCCCTTGATAGGCGTTGTAATTTTTCCATTTTTGATCAAATAAGCCTCGTTTGCTGAAAAAACAAATTTTCCTGAAGTAATATCAACTTGGCCGCCATCAAAATTTTTCGCATAAATTCCATCCTCAACTGATGTCACCATATCATCAAATTTATCCTCACCATTGAGCATATAAGTATTGGTCATTCTCGGCATGGGAATGTGAGCGTATGATTCACGTCTACCGTTTCCTGTACTTGGCTTATTCATCAATCGACCATTCATTTTGTCCATCATGTATCCCTTTAGTAATCCCTTCTCTATTAAGGTTGTCTCTTGAGTAGGGGTTCCCTCATCATCAATTGTTAGGCTGCCTCGTCTATTTTTAATGGTTCCATTATCAACAATAGTACATTTTTCACTGGCTACTTTTTCTCCAATTTTGCCACTGAAAACCGAGCTGCCCTTGCGATTAAAGTCTCCTTCTAAACCATGTCCAATTGCCTCGTGTAATAAAACACCAGGCCATCCAGAGCCAAGAATAACTGGCATCTTTCCTGCTGGCGCATCCTTAGAATCGAGCGCAACTAGAGCTAGGCGTATTGCTTCTTTGGTATAGGCTTCCGCTAATGAATTTTCAGCAAAATAACTGTAATCATATCGCCCACCACCGCCACTTGAAGCTTGCTCAACCCTTCCGTTGTGTTCAACAATAACTGATACACTGACTCTAACCATTGGCCTGCAGTCAATTTCATAAACGCCATCTGATGAGGCTATTAATACTTCGGTATATGCTCCAGATAGTGAGGCACTGACCTGAACAACTTTAGGTTCTTTTCTTGCCATAGTATTGATTTGCCTCAATAGGTCAACTTTTTGCTCAGGTGTCAAACTATCAAGGGGACTGATTGCTGCATATTTAGAGGGATAATTGGTACTTTTAAAAATCTTAGGTGATGATTGAGGTTTGCTACTAGATATGCCTTTTGCGAAGTCAACTGCTCCTTGAATAGCTTTCATATTTAGATCGTCTGAATAAGAAAATCCAGTTTTATCGCCTGATACGCATCTTGCACCTACACCATGGCTTATATTGTAAGAGCCATCCTTAACTATTCCCTCATCAAGAACCCAAGATTCAGCAACAGAGTGTTGAAAATATAAATCTGAGTAATCTGATCCCGTGCCAGAGAGAGAACCCAGTAGATCATATATTTCATACTCATTAATTTTGTGATCATTAAGTAATTGACTAATCATAAAACTTTAACTCCATCTAATTTTTCAATAATCGGCTCAGACCATGGGCCAGAAATAATAAAAGTTATTTCAACAGCATTATCTAACAATCCGCTCATAACTTTGCCTCCAAAAAGCATTTTATCTGCAGCCCATACGCTAAGCCCTGCGAGACCTCCTCCAGCTAAATAAGTGGCTAAAGGTATCGTATCAGCTAGAGCTGGTTGAACGTTTGCTGCTAAATTATAGTCTTTTTTAATTAAATCAACTGTTCCAGTCAACTCAATATCACTCTCTTCACTTTCTACTAAAAAGTAGTCCACTTTTGCAATTCCCTTATTAAATAAAAGCTTGGCATTTATTTGATCATATACATAGCCTGCCTCTCTTAATTCACCTCTGGTCAACTTGAAACGATTTGCAATGGTTTCTAAATTAATAAAAGAGATCAATTTAAAAAGATTTGGGTCTTGATTGGTAAAAACACCCTCTTCAACATCTGCTTGCATATAACCAGTTATATTTTGCGGAGAGATTTGCCATGGTTCACATTCGCAATAGAGCCTTAAGTCAACATTAAAACTTCCGCCAATAACTGGCTCATTCAGACCAAACTTACTCAAAAAACTAGACAAATTTTCACTCGATGCTTTAGCTCTGAGTGCAGTTTTTCCATTTAACCAGTTGCCATTAAAAATCAAATCTTCATCACTGAGCCCTATATTTTCAAAGACTAGGTTTTTGATTTCCATCACATAGTCATGATTGATTAGGTCAGCCTCAAAATTTGGGACTTTTTTGTTGTTAACCTTAGAATCTTTGAGAGAAAGGTGCAGACTTGGAAAAATTTTAGGTGATAGTTTCCAGTTATTTATATTGTCAAGATTGGAAACATTAAGATTCCTCAGGTTAACGATATATTTTCCACTATCATCAATCAATAAATTCACATCAGCATATAAGTCTGCCGACTTAAAAATACTGCTCCATTGATTTGAAGAGCGTTTGCTAATGAACGCATCAATCGTAGTCTTTAGATGAGTCAGCTTAACTGTTAATCTTGATTTTTCTTCATCAATCCACTCTGTGGGATTTAATGACATTTGAAAAAGCTCACCACCTATAAGTCCTTTGCCCTTAGTTCTAATCAATCCATCTTTAAAAGTGATTTGTGAATTAAATTCATTCACATTTAATCCTCCATTAAAAAGACTGAGGGAATTTTCAGATACAAACATGTCAAAAGTTAACTGAGGCTTCTGATCAGTATTTTTTTGAAGTGGAACAACTAAATTAATATTTCCCCAAAGTTTTCCACTGAGTTCAAACTCATCAAGATAAGCTTTAATTTTATCTGAGACTGAAGTTTCTTTAATAAACTGTTCAACTTTTGTACTGTTGGAATTAAACCTGGCATTAAGTGATAATTTTGCATCTGGCTGATTAAAAGCTCTTGTCGTAATACTCAAGTAACTTAAATCAATATCCTCAACGCTTGCATGATTTCCTACAATTTTTAAATAGTCATTTGAAAAAGTCACTTTTGCGTTTATATCTTTGATAGAAGGCCAATTAGGGTTTGCATTGATTGTTGCTTTTACCAGATTGGCAGAAAATTTAGTGTTTGGCGCTTCTATCTCTCCCGACATGTTAAAACGCGTTGTCAACATTATGTCTGTCAAAAGTCCGTCAGTTAATACTTCTCCTATCCAACGAGCACCCTCTGACTCTGAGAGTGATTCTGGGATATTCTGACTAATTTTTGAGACCTCTAACTGATCAATATAACTCTCAAACTCAAGATAAACTTGGTCTTGTTGATTAAAAATTTTGACCTGTGCTGAAAGATTAAAGTCTTCATTTTGAAGGGAAAAAGGGATTACAGCAACACGCTCTTCCCTTGCTTTTGCAACATCAATACTCGTATTAATGTTAACAATATTGCCAAGCTTCGGGACTTGTGAACTACTAAAAATAGATTGATCCCGCATGGATAAGCTAATCTTCTGATTATTCCTCTTTAACTCGATTGGTGCAAGGTCTAATGACTGCTGTCCAATGAGTTGGGTTCTATTGATAGAGAGAGATTGAAGCGCTAACAAACCAGATACGCTAATATTGGATAAGACTGATTCTGCATTCATTATTCCAACGTATTCATCGATGTTTGAAGTGTCAATTAATAATTCATTGACATCAATATGGCCAGGTATCTCAATACTTTTATAGAGAGCCATAAGATCAACATTCCATCTTAAGACATCAACCTTAGCAATCGGTTTCATACCATCTGCGCTAATTTGAAGCTCTTTAACTGCTAATAAAAGTTCATTTTCCTGAAACTCAAGAGAAATTTTTTCAATACTGACATCTAGACCACTAACTTGAGACAGACGATTTTCAATTTGGCCCTTTATGGTTTGTGGAAACATAATAAGAAAAGCAACCACTACCAATACAGCAAGCGCCATGAATGCTGTCACCCAAGTGCTAATCTTTAGAATATTAAGGCTTCTTAGGAGAGTTTTTTTTAACATATTTTTGTTGCATTCAACTGCAAGATATTATAACCAAATGTATAATATCGCGGAATTTAATCTAATCTAAGGAAAGATGCAATGAGTCAAGGTGCTTCAGGTTCTACAAAACTAATGCTAATCGTTTGGGTGCTTGCCATGCTTTTTATAGGCTTTAAGGCACTTAATGCTCCGAGTAGTGATTCATCTCATAGCGAAACTATGGTTGAAAATACTGTTTTGGAAAGAATCAAGCCAGTTGGTGAAGTGCGTGTCGACACTAGTACTCAAGTTGCATCAGCAGAAAGCGTTGAAACTGCTGAACGCTCAGGAAAAGAGATTTACAGCAGTAAATGCGCTGGCTGCCATACATCTGGAGTTATGGGCGCACCTAAGTACGCATCTTTAGAGGACTGGGCGCAAAGAATAGATCTTGGACTAGAAAAACTCACCCTGTCAGCAATTTCTGGAAAGGGTGGCATGCCAGCTAGAGGAACCTGCATGGATTGTACTGACAATGAAATAAAGGTTACAGTTCAGTATATGCTCGATAGCCTGGAGTAAAGCACAAAAAATTTAGTTTAGACTCTGAAAAATCCCTAAACCTCTATTTTTTTCAACATCACTCCAAGGCAAGACTCTTCCATTCATTGCAACATAGACACCAGGGCCTAATAGCTGCAGAGAGCCTAACGCACAGCCAAAATTAAAAAGTGCATCGGAGTTATTAACTGCATAAGGAACCATTGAGCCAAATAGGACGATAGTTTTCTCCATTTCTCGCTCACCTAAAAGTTTTGCAGTCTCACACATAGTATCTGTACCATGAGTAATTAATATAAATTGCTCGGCGCAATTCTCACAACTTTCCAAGATTAAATTTCGGTCTGAATCAACCATATCTAAACTATCAATCAAGGTTAACTCTTCAGGAATGATATTGACTTCTATTCTAGCCCTTTTAATCATTTCAGGAAAATGAGTCTTATCAAATTCCAGCTCACCATTTGATTGATTGTAAACTTTATCAATCGTCCCGCCCGTTATCATCAATCTGACTTGCATATGAATACCTTTAATAAATAAATGAATTGGTATGATTAATTATAGCTTCTTTGTCCAAAAATATCAGTCCCAACTCTAACAAGATTTGCCCCATTCTCTATTGCAACTTCAAGGTCAGAAGACATGCCCATTGATAGCGAGCCAAGTGAAGGGTATTTGGATATTAAGTTTTTCATTTCAGAAAAACTATTGGTTGAGTTTTCAGCTTGAGGGATGCACATAAAGCCCCTTAAACAAATATGAGGAAGTGAGATAATCTCTGAGACAATCTCGTCGACTTGTTCAATAAATACACCTGATTTTGTTTCTTCTTTATCCACATTCACTTGGATAAGAAGATTTAATTTACCTAAATTTGGATTTCTTTGATCACTCAGCCTCTTAGCAATTTTAACTCTATCTACACTATGCACCCAATCAAAGTTTTCTGCTATCGAAGCAGTTTTATTTGATTGAATTGGACCTATAAAATGCCACACCAATCCAGTGCCTTTAAAATAGCTGATTTTGTCTAGGGATTCTTGCAAGTAGTTTTCCCCAAAATGCGTTTGGCCTGCATCAAAAGCCTCTTGAATCTCCGAAACGGATCTTGTTTTACTAACAGCAATAAGCTGCACGTCGTGATTAGATTGAATAGAATCTATTCTAGAATTGACTTGCTTTAGATTATCTGAAATCATTAAAAACTGTTTTCGCATCAAAAACTGGGCCATCAACACAAACCCTTTTCATAGCCGGTCCATTCTCAGTTTTGACTTCAACTACACATCCAGCACAACCGCCAACTGCACAGGCCATATACTCCTCTAGAGAAGCTTGGCAAGGCAAGTTATATTCATTAGCCAGCTTAGAAACAGCCTCAAGCATAGCATTTGGACCACATGTGAAGATCTCTACTTCTTTAATATCATTTGTTGAGAGGCTATCCAAAAACTCCCTCGCAAGATCAGTAACATAGCCCTTGAAAACACCCTCATAATCTTGAAGGCTTGCTAAACCACAAGGCACCCTCCATTCCTCTAAAAGTGGCATGGTATGAAACTTGGATGAATGAAGTCCAATCAAACTACTTGGGCTTGTATCAAAAGGAAAGGGTACTTCAGAGCCCAAAATAACATAAGGATTATAATATTCACTATTTTTAATTTCTTGAGCTATCGCAATCATCGGGGGCATCCCAACGCCACCTCCAATCAAGAGTGGAATTTTATGATCTGTCAACTCAAAGCCATTTCCAATGGGTCCAATAACTGATAGAACATCACCTATTTTTCTCTCTGCAAGTTGTTTGGTGCCTTCACCTACAATCTTGTAAAGTAGATCAAATGTTCCATTCTCTATATCAACAGACATGACTGAGATTGGCCTTCTCATGGCAAGCATTCCAGAAACTGATAAATGAACAAACTGGCCAGGGCGGGTAGAATCAGCAATTTCTTTTGACTCTAGAGTAATAATATATTGATCAGCTTCAAATTGATAATGCGCCAATATTTGACAATCATGAACACTAATTGTGTCTCTGTGTGGTTTAACCATTTGTAGTGATAAGTGTTCCAACTCCTGAATCAGTAAAGACCTCTAAAAGAACAGCGTGAGAGACTCTTCCATCAATAATATGGCTGGTTTTAACGCCATTTTCAACTGCTGATAGGGCGCAACTAATTTTAGGAAGCATGCCGCCATGAATTGTCCCATCATTAATTAGNTCTTTGACTGTTGAAGAGCTCATTCCAGTCATAAGTTCACCATTTCCATCCAAAAGGCCAACTGTATTAGTGAGAAGAATTAATTTTTCGGCATTGAGTGATTCAGCAATTGCACCTGCCACTAGGTCAGCATTTATATTATAGGAGAATCCATCTTTTCCAACTCCAATTGGCGCAATGACTGGAATAAAATCACCTTGNAATAGCAAGTTGATTACTGAGACATCAATCTGATCGACTTGNCCAACATGGCCTAAATCAATAATTTCAGAGGTGGGTTCAATTTCTGTTTTAAGTTTTTTTGCCGTGATGAGTCTTCCATCTTTACCGGTAAGGCCGATTGAATTTCCACCATGCTGATGAATGAGATTAACAATCTCTTTATTGACCAATCCACCAAGGACCATTTCAACCACATCCATAGTTTCACTGTCTGTTACGCGCATACCATCAACAAACTCACTATTTTTTCCTAGCCTTTTAAGAGTGCTGCCAATCTGCGGGCCACCACCATGAACAACAATGGGATTCATTCCAACAGACTTCATGAGCACTATATCTCTAGCAAAGCTTGATTTTAGGTTCTCATCAACCATAGCGTTTCCACCATATTTGATGACTATTGTCTTTCCTTTAAACCTTTGAATATAGGGCAAAGATTCAGTAAGAACATCAGCAATTTTATGAGAGGTCATATCATTTTAACTTTTCAAAAACTAGCGAGTATTTTAACAGCCACAAGCCCTAATGACAGGCTTTACCTAATTTTTTTAATCGCCAGTAGTTATAGGGCCATGGCGTTATAAAACCAAAAAATAATGAAATTGGAAGCACCCAAAGAGTAAATACAGCACCTCCAGTAAGTAAAAAATCAACCAAATTCATGGCAAGTTCCATTGAAATCATCGAGATTAAGCTCATTCCAAGGGCGGTCTTAATTGCAACTTGAAGCTCAATAGATTGTCGCACCAAAATAAAAGTCTCAAGAATAATACTTGTAATAATTCCGTTCAGCATCGCCAAAGCAAAAATATTTACAACCGGCCAACCACTATCTTGAAGAAGCGCAATAGTTCCAAAGTCGCCCGTTGCGCAACCAATGAGACACCATTTTGTATTATTGGCACTTTTACGCCACGTATGCCTGCATGACCAAAAATTATTACTCATTTGATTTAATAATGAATGCTGATAGTGCGTATTTTAAAGTCAATACCAATAAATTCACCCTTACTTACAAAAATATTTCTTGGAGCTCATTGAGGAAGCTGTATCCACTCTTTGTTGGTTTAATCCAGTTATCTCTTGTATCTAATAAATTGAGCTTTTCAGCTTTTATAATTTGAGAGCGTACTGATTCAATCGAAAGCCCTGTTCTAGATTCGTACAATCCAGAGTCAAAGCCGTCAATTAATCTTAAGCCATTCAGCATAAACTCAAACGATAAACTATCAACCATTTTTTTTCTTGAAGTTTTTTTATTTTTTTTGAAAGATAACAAATATTCATTTGGCGACTTGAGTTTTAAAGTTCGAAATATTTGATGCGTGTTCATATCTGTTATTTTTCCATGGGCACCTGCGCCAATTCCAATGTAGTCACCAAATGTCCAGTAATTTAGATTATGAATAGATGGGGTAGTACTGTAAGCAGACACTTCATACTGCCTAAAACCTTTTTTATTTAAAAGATTNGCGCCCTTTTCACCCATCTCCCAGATAACTTCCTCTGATGGAAGCCTTGGAGGAAACTTAGAAAACAATGTATTTGGTTCAAGAGTTAACTGATAAAAGGAAATGTGACTTGGGTTTAGCTCAATAGCTTTGTTTAANTCCTCAATACACATATCTATGCTCTGCCCATTCAGGCCATACATGAGGTCAATATTTAAATTTTTAAAGCCAACCCTTTGCGCCTCTGTAATAGCATTGATGGCCTCATTACTGCTATGAACTCTTCCTAGAAATTTAAGCTGTCTATCTTCAAATGATTGAACGCCGATAGACAAACGATTAATACCAATATTTCGAAATTCAGCAAACTTTTCCACTTCAAATGTACCCGGATTAGCCTCCATCGTAATCTCAACATTATCTGAAAACGTCAACCTCTCTTTCAGTCCATCTATTAGATCATTGGCATCCTCAGTACTCATTAAACTTGGCGTTCCACCACCAATAAAAATTGATTCTATTGCTCTGTTTTGAACATACTTTAAATCTCCTTCTAAATCTTCAATTAAAGCATTAATATAACCAGTTTTAACTTCTCCTTCGTGAGAGTTAAAGTCGCAATAGGGGCATTTTTTCAAACACCACGGATAATGGATATATAAAGAGAGTGGAGGTATTGTAAGNAAATTATTCAACGCTTAATAATTTACTTAATAAATCATTTAAAGCTTGACCTCGATGTGATATTTTATTTTTAACTTCAGGTTCAAGCTGGGCAGAGCTGCAACTATAGNCCTTTAAATAAAAGATNGGATCNTAGCCAAAACCATTTGCTCCAATTGGCTCTCTAAGAATCTCACCCTCCCATCGTCTCTCAATAATAATAGGATTTGCATCTTCTGCATCATTTATATAGACCATTGCGCAACAAAAATGGGCTTTGCGATAATTATGGCACTCCATGTTCAAGAGAAGTTTATTTACATTTTCTTCATCTGAAGCGCCTTCCTTAGAATATCTGGCCGAGTAAATACCTGGCTCACCATTAAGCACTTCCACCTCAAGNCCTGAGTCATCAGCTAAGGCGGGAAGTTTGGTCTGCAATGAAGCATTTCTTGCTTTAATTAACGCATTTTCAATGAAGGAAGTACCTGTTTCAGGGACTTCCTTAACCTGCAAATCTTTTTGAGAGACAACACTATAATGTCCTTTTAGCATGGCGCTTAATTCTCTTACCTTTCCTAGATTGCCGGTTGCAAGGATTATTTTTTTCATCGTGTATAATCATTTGAACAAAAATAGGGAGATAAAATGACCCAAGATGAATTAAAAAGTGAAGTGGCTAAGGCTGCTCTTAGGTATGTTATTCCCGAGACCATTATAGGCGTAGGAACAGGCTCAACAGCAAATTTTTTTATTGATCATTTAGCAAATATTAAANACTCTATCAAAGGTGCTGTTGCAAGCTCAATAGATACAGCCAATAGGCTTAAACGAAATGGCATTCGTGTAGTCAACCTAAATGATGTTGATGAGATTTCAGTTTATATTGATGGTGCTGATGAGTCAGACCACAACCTCAACCTTATTAAGGGCGGAGGTGGCGCATTGACTCGTGAAAAAATTGTAGCTGCAGTAGCTAAACAATTCGTCTGCATAGCTGACGAATCTAAACTGGTGGACTCCTTAGGCAAGTTTCCTTTACCAGTTGAAGTGATCCCAATGTCAGCCAACNATGTAAAGCGCCAAATTATTAAATCAATTGGTGGCGATCCAATTCTAAGGGAAGAGTTGACGACAGATAATGGGAATTTGATACTTGATATACACAATCTAAATATCGATAATCCAAGAGCCCTTGAAAATGATCTCAATAATATTGTTGGAGTAGTCACTAATGGATTGTTCGCAAATCGAGGCGCCGACATTCTTCTCTTAGGCTCTCAAAATGGTGTTAATATAATCACATAGAATAATTCAAATAATAAGACTGTAAAAAAATTATATAAGAATGCACAACTTTACACCTATTAGTGCGCTGATCGGAGGCATCATTATTGGCCTTTCCGTCGTTTTATATTTTTATACTACTGGAAGACTGGCTGGTATAAGTGGCATCTTTGAAAACGCCGTTACACAATCCTCAAAAAGACTTTCAAACATCTTATTTTTAATTGGCTTAGTAATTGGTCCAATGTTTATCTACTATATAATCTCGCCAAATGAGCCAATCACNTTTGAAATAACGCACTCCTACCTTCTGATTATCCCAGGTGGTTTTCTGGTTGGCTTTGGGACAAGACTCGGAGGNGGGTGCACTTCTGGCCATGGCATATGCGGCATTGGTAGACTCTCGGTCAATTCAATGATTGCAACTGCTTTGTTTGTTGCAACAGGAATCATCACAGTATTTATCCTTCAACAGCTTGGAGTGTACTTATGAATGACAAAATTATCTCCCTTATTTCAGGTGTAATCTTTGGCATCGGCCTAGTCATATCTGGAATGACGAATCCTGAAAAAGTGTTAGGTTTTTTAAGCATCACTCATAACTGGGATGCCTCACTTATATTTGTTATGGGAGGTGCTATATTAGCATTTGCACCATTCTTCTTCCTTTTAAAGAATAAAGAAGTCTCGGCTTTAGGTGCAAAGATTGAATTGCCTGAAAAACAAAATATCGATAAAAAATTACTTATTGGCACTGCTCTTTTTGGAGTTGGTTGGGGCCTTGTTGGCTTGTGTCCAGGACCAGCTATTGCAGCTCTGGCAACTTTTGATCCCATTGTCATCATCTTCCTAGTTTCTATGGCTGCTGGAGTCTTAGCCAAAAAAAATATTATTAAATAAAGTCTNTTAATACTGAAGTGTTGTGACTTGAATTTTAGGTGCAATTATGGCAAATCAAACCTTAGATATGTGCGGTTATGNATGTCCAATGCCGATTTTAAAAACTAAGCAAGCACTTGCTTTAATGGCATCAAAAGAGGTGATCGAGATTATCTGTACAGACCAAAGCTCAAAAAAAGACTTTGTAGCTTTTTGTAATCAGCTTGGGCACAAACTAATCTCGCAAAAAGATGAAGGAAACAAAATCATCTTTAATATCGAAAAGAAATAATCTATCTCCAATTAAGGACAGGCCATCCATTCTCGAGAGCTACAGAAGTCAAGACTTTATCACTATTAATTGCAACAGGATTATCCACNAACTCAAGAAGTGGAAGATCATTATGTGAATCTGAATAAAAANAGGAACCAATCAAGTTCTCGCCATTTTTATCCAGCCAAGGCATCAAGTTGTCAATTTTTCCAGATTGAAAACAAGGGATTCTAGAAACTTTGCCCGTAAAACGCCCAGATTTAAATTCCGGCTCTGTTGCTAGCAAATGATCAATTCCATACATTTCAGCTATTGGTGCAGTTATAAATGNATTGGATGCAGTAATNACCAGAACAGTATCGCCCTTTTCTTTGTGCTGATTAATACAGCTCTGAGCTTTCTCAAGGAAAATAGGCTCAATCTTTTGTTGAATAAAGTTTTGACGAAGCTCATAAAGTTTATCCAGAGAGTATTCAGTTAAAACCTTAAAACTAAATTCTGCCCAGGCATAAATGTCTAATTTGCCAATTTCATATTGCTGATAAAAATTTTCATTCATCTTTTGAAAAGATACTGGGTCTACAATTATTCCTTCTTCACATAAAAACTCACCCCACAGATAATCACTATCACCCCCAATAAGGGTATTATCAAGGTCAAACATTGCTAAAGACATACTTCTGACTCCACGATAGTCATTATTTCCTCAATAGAGTCAACAACTCTAATTAATTCAAAATGCTCCCGATTGACATAAGATTTATCAACNGTATGCTCAATCCAGGATAGGAGTGAACTCCAGAATTCCGCATCGTATAATATTATTGGAACTTTATTCATTTTACGGGTTTGCATCAATGTCAAAACTTCCATTAACTCATCAGCGGTACCGTATCCNCCAGGAAAATAAATGCAGGCACTTGAGTACTTGACCAGCATAACTTTTCTAGAAAAGAAATAGTTAAAAGTAATATTCTCATCTAAATACGGATTNCTAGATTGCTCATTTGGTAACTCGATATTGAGACCTATACTCTTAGATTTTTCTTCATAAGCGCCCTTGTTTGCAGCACTCATAATTCCAGGGCCACCACCTGTAAATACATTATATCCAGCCTTTGATAACTCTTTACCTAGTAGGTAAGCATCTGCATAGATAGGATCAGACTCTTGAATTCGAGCCGATCCAAAAACGGTCACATTATTTTTGAAGTTTTGAAGTCGCTCCTTTGCTGATAATAATTCAGCACCAACTGAAACTAGACTCATAGTGAAGAAAAGACAGAAGAGGCTGTCTCAATTGTTTTAGTAATGTCTTCATCTGAATGTGCTATTGATAGAAAGCCAGCCTCATATGCTGAAGGTGCAAGATAGATACCTTTTTTTAGCATACCGTTAAAGAATTTTTTAAACAACTCAATATTGCAACTAGATGCCTGAGAGAAATTACTCACTTTTTCCTCCGAACTAAAGAATAAACCAAACATACCGCCAACATAATTATAAGTCATTGGAATATTGTAAGATTTAGCTTCTGAAACAATTCCTTCAACCAAATCAAAGGNTCTACGACCAAGCTTCTCATAAAAAGATTTATCAGATTCTAGAGCACTAAGCATAGCTATACCTGATGCCATTGAAAGTGGGTTTCCTGAAAGTGTACCTGCTTGATAAACAGGGCCAAGAGGAGCTATTTGACTCATAATTTCTCTCTTACCCCCAAAGGCAGCGACTGGAAGCCCTCCACCAATTATTTTTCCTAGTGCTGTAAGATCAGGCACAACATCATAAACCTCTTGTGCACCCCCTAAAGCAACTCTAAAGCCTGTCATCACTTCATCAAAAATAAGAACAGTGCCATACTCATCACAAATCTTTCGTAATCCCTGCAAAAAACCTTCATTAGGAGGTATACAATTCATGTTGCCTGCAATGGGTTCAACAATTATGCAGCCAATCTCTTCGCCCATCTTAGAAAATAAATCCTCAACAAGCTCNAGATTATTAAACTCAAGAGTCAAAGTATGCTTTGCAAGGTCACCAGGCACTCCAGGTGATGTTGGCANCCCTAAAGTTAGAGCGCCAGAACCTGCCTTAACTAATAAAGAGTCAGAATGACCGTGATAACAACCCTCAAATTTCAAAATTTTATCTCGATTTGTGTAGCCTCTTGCTAATCGAATTGCACTCATAGTTGCCTCAGTTCCAGAACTGACCATTCGAACAAGCTCAATAGATGGCATGATTTGACAAACTTTTTTTGCAAGCGAAGTCTCTATCTGAGTCGGCGCTCCAAAGCCTAATCCTTTATCTAAAACAGACTTAACTGCGTCTATGATTACGGGATTAGAATGGCCTAAGATCATTGGACCCCAAGAGCCCACATAATCAATATAAGAATTTCCATCTACGTCAAAAAGATAAGCACCCTCGCCCCTGTCAAAAAAAACTGGATCTCCCCCAACACCATTAAAAGCCCTTACTGGAGAGTTGACTCCTCCGGGTATATATTTCTTAGCCTCTTTAAATAAAATTGAAGATTGGTTCATTAATACTCCTGAATATTAGTAATCGCTGGGTACTTTTTTAAATTCGTTATATGTGACCAGACAACCAGCACATTATCCAATAATAATTTAATATTTACAGTTGTTTGTGACATGGAAATTGCACAATTTGTATCATCAAGTAATTTAAATAGATGACTGTATGATGTTTTTTCTATAACTCTATTAAGCTCTAAATTTGCTCCATCATGATCTAATACTTTAATTTTAATGGCTTCATTCAAAAGGCGCTGCAAACATTTCAGAACCTCAAGCTCGTTATCAGAAAATATATCGGTATTTGAGATTTTAGTTGGGCTTAGCGCTATATCAAGCAATAGATTCTGCCAACTCTGATATTTAATAAAATAATCGCCTTTTAGATCATCAAGTGCTTTGTAAGGAACACCGAGAGAACTTTCTAATAGTTGCATAAAATCAAAATCATCTCTTGTATTTTTAGTAATTTGCTTTGACAACCAATCGGCACTCTCTTGATCATAAGTGGGATTAATATGAATAGTTTGACATCTAGAAAGTATTGTCTTTGGAAGGAGATTAATATTATGTGCTAACAAAACAATAAGTGTATTTTTTCTAGGCTCTTCTAAAGTTTTTAATAGGCTATTAGCTGCATTATTATTCATTTGATCAGCATAAAAAATGACGCCTATCTGAAGAGATTCAGCAGTTTTACTCAATACCTCACAAAAAGCTCTTATTTGATCAACCCGAATTTCTTTTGACATGAAGCCTGAATCATTAAGCTCAGTTCTGCAGTAGATTAAATTTGGATAATGAGATCGCCGAATTAAAACACTGTGACCTATGCCTTCCTCTGGGTGATCTTTTTGTAAAGATTGACAAAGCTCACATTTACCGCAGGAAGAATCATGACAAAGCAGTTTTTGAATTAAGTTTTGAGTCAAATTGAGTTTGCCAATTCTATCAACTCCAGTAATAAGCAATGCATGAGGTAAATGATTCTGTTGAATCATTTTATCTAGCTTATCACTGGCGCTTTTTTGCCACGGTAGGATCATAAAGAATCTACGAGTAATCGAATTTTTTCATGAATATCATCGATTGTNCCACTGGCGTCAATTAACTTAATTCTTTCAGGAAAAGTCTCAGACCTACTAATAAAGCCAGATCTTACACGTTCAAAAAAAGCCCTTTCTTCAAGCTCAATTCTATCCTTTGCAGCACGAGCTTCAATTCTAGTCATACCTANCTCAACACTGATATCAAGCAAAAGAGTTAGGTCAGGCTGAAAGTCGCCTAGAACCCAATCNTCTAATTTCGCTATCCGATCCAAATTAAGCATTCTCCCTCCACCCTGGTAAGCAAAAGAAGCATCAGTAAAACGATCACTGACAACCCAAGAGCCATTATTTAGAGCTGGGATAATTTTATTTTGAATAAGTTCATTTCGAGAACTAAACATTAATAATAACTCTGTGTCACTGTGCATTTCTTCATTATCAACATCGAGCAATACGGAACGAATTTTTTCTCCAATATCAGTACCACCCGGCTCACGAGTNCTTACAACTTCAATACCTTTTCGCTGCAAATAGCTACAAATAAGATCTATTTGGGTGCTTTTACCAGCACCCTCAACACCATCAATTGTTATAAACCTTCCTTTATTCATAGCATACAATTTTAAACTAGTTATTATTTAAGTACTTCTTGATATTCTCTTTATGTTTCTCATAAGTTGGAGCAAATGCATGACTTCCATCCTTCTTTGAAACAAANTATAAGTCATTTTCTTTTGCAGGATGAAGAGCTGCATGCAACGAAGCATGCCCAGCTGAAGAAATAGCTCCCGGAGGNAANCCTTTATTTCGATAAGTATTATATGGATGATCAATCTTTAAATCNCTTCGAGTTAATGGAGACGAGTATGCATCTCCNAATGCGTATATCACTGTTGGNTCTGTCTGAAGTCGCATACTTAAATTCAGTCTCCCAATAAAAACACTTGAAATTAATGGTTTTTCATAGTCTAGAGCAGTTTCATTTTCAATTAAAGAGGCGAGAATTATTGCCTGGTANGGAGAAGTTAGCGGAATACTTCTATCTCTTTTATCCCACATATCTGATAATTTTTTTTCCATTNTCAAATGAGATCTTTTCAAAACATTTTCAACACTCTCACCATAATTAAAGATATATGTTTCTGGATAAAACCAGCCATCATAAGGCTTCTTGACTCCAATGGAGNTCATTACTTGGTCAAATGATGANCTTTTGTTAAGTGATGGATCATTTATCAACTGATCAAAATAGAATTTAATTGTCTTCCCTTCAATTAAGGTAACCTTGGTTTTGAGTACTTCACCTCTTGAAATTTTTTCGATAAAACCCAGCACTGTAGTGTTAGGTTCTAATTCATAATAGCCAGACTTTAATTTTTTATTAGCATTAAGTAGCCTACTTAGAGATGTGAAAAATAACTTTGACTTAATTAGTTTTTTATCACTTAAATCCTGAGCAACAGCACCCATAGATGAGCCAGCTTTGACTTGGATAATTTGGCTTTGATCAGTTATTACATCTTTTGATATAAGAATCCAAGCTGTAAATAGAAGCAATAAAGCTGATGCAACTAGTCTTGAAAAAAATTTATTCTTACTACTTACAGACATGTCCAAGATTTAATATCTTGAGTTGTAGATTTAAATGCAGCTTTAATTTCTTTAGTTAACGGGTTATTATTTAGGTTATAACTGCCAATTGAAGTGACAGGCTGAATTCCAATTAAGCTATTTGAAACAAATACTTCGTTTGCTTTTTCTACTTGTTCAATTGAAATGGTATCTTCATCAACCTCTAAATTGATTAATCTTGAAAGCTCTAAAATTATGGATCTCCTGCTTCCCATCACACCACATCGCTCTAATTTTGGTGTAACCAACTTATTACCAAAAATAAAATAAATGTTTCCTTGAGTGACTGAAATAATACTTTTATTCTCATCAAGCATAATAGCCTCATCAGCCAACATATTTGTGCGCGCCATGATCTGTTCGAGCCTATTACAATGCTTAATACCTGCTAAGTTTGGATTTGAATGAAACCCACAACTCGCATATTCAAGCGAAAAAGAGTCTTTAGTCTTATATTCACTGATTTGGGACGCGATTACAACCCTGACTGGCTCAATATCCTCACTATAACTATAGCCCCTGAGTGAATTGCCTCGTGATAAGATTAATTTAATAATACAATCTTTTTCTGAAGATAAACTGAGCGCTTTTTTTATATCCTCAAGCCAAACTGAATTAGCTATTTTATTGATATTTAATCTTTCACATCCATTATTTAGACGCGCAACATGACTTTCCCAAAATAAAATCTTATTATCTTTTGCAACACAAGTCTCAAATAAGCCATCGCCATATTGCATATTGCGATTAAAAATACTAATATTGGACTTCTCTTCACCATTTATGATTACTACTGGTTCCATGTCGTATTTTATTAATCTATAACAATTTAATTGATCAGCGAATGGTAGTTAATTATGAGTAAGAACAGCAATAATCAACGACAGTTTTTACTTCTAATTTGAAAACACTTTGCGCTGGAACTTTAAATGAGTCTCCAGCTTTAATAGCTTGCCAAGCATTATGCCCAGGGAGTAAAACATCAAGCTCTCCAGCCATAATCTCCATTAACTCATGCTGTTCTGTCGAGAATTCAAATGACCCAGGCATCATAATTCCAAGTGTTTTTGTGCTTCCATCATTGAAGTTCACAACTCGACTCGTCACCTTGCCATCAAAGTAGATATTAGCTGCTTTAATAATTTCAACGTCTTTAAATATTGACATAGTTTGTTCCTATACTTGATCCATAATATACTGAGTTAATAGTGGAACAGGTCTTCCAGTTGCACCTTTTTTAGAACCTCCAAGCCATGCAGTTCCTGCAATATCAATGTGAGCCCAAGAATAATTTTTTGCATAACGAGCTAGAAAACATGCAGCGGTTACTGTTCCCGCTTCTCTTCCTCCAATATTTGCCATATCTGCAAAATTTGATTTAAGTAAATCATCATACTCCTCATCTAGAGGTAGCTGCCAAACAGTATCAAGNGAGGACAAGCCTGACGATTTAAGAGCATCTGCAAGCTTTTGGTCATTCGACATAACACCAGAATGATGCTTGCCCAGGGCAATAATAACCGCACCGGTCAGAGTAGCAATATCAATAACTGCTTTAGGTTTAAACTTCTCACAATAAGTCAAAGCGTCACACAGAATAAGACGGCCTTCAGCATCTGTATTTAAAATTTCTATAGTTTGGCCAGACATACTTTTAACAACATCGCCTGGCTTTGATGCATTATGAGCTGGCATATTTTCTACTGTTGGTACAACAACAGTCAAATTCACTTGAAGGTTCATTTCAGCAATAGCACTCATTGCACCAAGCACTGACGCAGCGCCACACATATCGTACTTCATCTCATCCATTCCTTGGCCAGGCTTTAAAGAAATACCGCCACTATCAAAAGTCACTCCTTTGCCAACCAAAACGATTGGAGCTTCATTGCCAGCATTAGAATAACTTAGACTGATTAGCTTTCCAGGCTCTGAAGAGCCTTTAGAGACAGAGAGCAAAGAATTCATCCCTAGAGACTCCATGTCTGACTCTTCTAGAATTTCACATTCAAGATTGTAAGTATCTGCAAGAGACATGGCTTTTTCAGCGATATAAGATGGAGTGCAGATATTTGGGGGCAAGTCTCCTAATTCTCTTGCGAGTGCCATACCATTTGCAATAGCTACACCTTTTTGAATCTCTGATGCTCCATTGTTTTGAGAATATATATTTACTGCTTCAAGTACAATATCACTGGCCTTTTCCTTAACACCAACTTTTTGTATCTTATAACTTTCATTTTTTAGAATCCTAGCAGTTGTAATTTGCAACCAGGCTTCATCTGCATCCTCAACATCAATACTTGGAATTACAACATTTTTAACCTTTAATTCACTCATAGCTGAAGAAAGTGATTTAAGCACCTTCATATAATTTTTTTGACTGAGTGGCGACTCCCCTAAGCCAACAACTAGAACTCTTTTTGACTTGTAGCCTTCAACCTTTCCAAGCATTAAGGTACTTGCTAATTTTGGCTCAAATCGATGAAGATCTAGATAATTCTGAATAATTCTATTTTCATTTGATTTGCCTTTTAGAACAAAGGCAACTGAACAGTCTCCACTATAATGATCAACCGCTTGGTGAGTAACAAAAAACTCCATATCAATTTCCGGAAATTATAAACTCGATATTCTACCAAAAAACTGTAAAATTTACTTCTTTAATCACTAGTTTCTCATATGAAAAAGTTTCTTACTATCACGTTAATATTAATTACTAATATTGTTTTTGCAGATGTTGGCATGATTGTAAATCAATTAAAACCATATTTTCCAGAAATTAAGGCTGAAAACATTAGCACTTCTCAGCTAAATGGTTACTATGAGGTGGTTCTTACAAATCCAAGTATCGATGTACTTTACATTTCTATGGATGGTAGATATGTTCTTCAAGGCGCGGTCACTGACCTAGAATTAATGACAAATATTTCTACTAGTCGAATTAACGCTATCAAGCAAAACATCCTTAACAGCATTAACGATAATGACAAGATAATTTTTAAATCTGAAAATGAAAAATATGTTGTTCATGTATTTACGGATGTTGATTGCCCTTATTGCGCTAAACTTCATGCGAATATGAATGAAATGAATTCTCTTGGCATTACTGTGAAATATTTGGCTTCACCACTAGAGCAACTTCACCCTAATGCTCAAAGTGCCATGGAAAAAATATGGTGTGCAGAAGATAAAGCGATCGCTATTCACAATTATAAAACTAAGCGGTTCTTGCCAAACAGCCCAGATTGTATTAATCCAGTTGCAGAACAGCTTGCAATTTCAAAACAATTAAGTGTAAATGGAACGCCATCAATTTTTTTTGAAAATGGCTTAAATATTCCAGGCTATTTAGAGCCCGAGGAGCTTTTAAATAGATTCTTGAATACCCTTGCTCAATAACAATAACTCAAGAGTCATTGCTCATAAAGCTATTTGCCTTGTAGCACTTGAAAAGCATACACTCTCTGAATCATTATTTCCCACTGAGAATTCTGAAGCTTCGTTTGCAAAGTCACTTACATATGGCTCATTAAGATTCTATCACCATCTTAATGATGTCATAACTCCTCGTCTTAAAAAAACCCTAGATAAAAAAAACCTTGATATACATATTCTTATGATTCTAGGAGCATATCAGCTTATTTATACTGATATATCAACTCATGCTGCTATCAATGAAACAGTCGAAGTGGCAGAAAAAATTCAAAAGCAATGGGCAAAGGGCCTTATAAATGCAATACTAAGAGGGATTGATCGGGACCGAGATGAAATTCTTAACACTTCTCACTATTCCCACCCAAGTTGGCTTGTAAAAAAAATTATGAAGGAATATCCTGATGATTTTCATAAGATATTTGTTGAGAATAATAAAAAAGCTCCAATGTCTATTCGTGTCCATCCATCAATTAATATAAAGTCTTATCAAGATAAACTTTTAGAGAAGAACATAGAGTCAAAGACCTCTGTAATTGCACCGCAGTCCCTGACCCTTGATAAAGCAGTAAATGTAGAAAAATTACCAGATTTTAAAAATGGTTCTTGCTATATTCAAGACACTTCTGCACAGCTAGCAGGTCAGCTTATTGCTCCAAAAAAAGGTGAGTTAATTTTAGATGCATGTTGTGCACCTGGAGGAAAAACAACTCATCTGGCTGAGCTTTGCCCTAGTGCAGAGATCTTGGCTTTAGATACTGATGAGAAAAGACTTATCAAAGTCAAAGAAAATATAAAAAGACTAAAGAGTAATAATGTTGGAGTCATTTTAGGAGATGCAACCAAGAATAACTGGTGGAATCAAAAACTTTTTGATAAGATTTTAGTCGATGCTCCATGCACTGGCACAGGGGTTATAAGAAGACATCCTGATATTAAACTTATAAGAAAACCTAGAGACCTTACGCATATCATCAATGTTCAAGCATCTATTATTATGAACTTATGGTTAATGCTAAAACCAGGAGGCAAACTTGTATATGCGACATGCTCCATACTAAAAGATGAAAATGAAAATCAAATAAGTAATTTTATTAAACTAACTAAAGATGCTAGTATTGAAGAAATTCAACTTCCTTGGGGCAGGGGCTCCATAGGTAAGCAGCAATTACCAACTGATATATTCGATGGCTTCTATTATGCTCAGCTAAGAAAAAAGTAAAGTTTTTAAAGTCTATTTTTCTAGAGCAATATCTAAAACCTGGTCTATCCATTTCACTTTGACAATTTCGAGCTTACTTTTTATTTTTTCAGGCACCTCAGATAATTCACGTTCATTATCTTCAGGAATAATTACAGTTTTGATGCCGCCTCTCATCGCAGCTAGAAGCTTCTCTTTCAGCCGCCGATCGGAGTTATCTCACCCCTTAAAGTAATTTCACCAGTCATTGCGACTGCTGCTTTGACTTTTCGTCCAGTTAAAACTGAAACAAGAGCTGTACACATTGCAGCTCCAGCGCTTGGCCCATCTTTAGGTGTTGAACCATCAGGAACATGGATATGAATATCCAGTTTTTCATGGAAATCATCTGAAATTCCTAAAGTCTCTGCACGTAAACGAGTTACTGACATTGCCGCTTGAATTGACTCTTTCATAACATCACCAAGTTGTCCCGTATAGTTCAATTTCCCCTTGCCTTTGTATGAGGATGCTTCAATTGTAAGCAAGTCACCGCCGACAGAGGTCCATGCTAATCCTGTAACNTCTCCAATTTGATTATGTTCTTCAGCTAAACCAAATCGATACTTCTTCATTCCTAAAAATTTTGGCAAGCTTTTTGAATTAATAATTGCCCTGGCTTTTCGTTTTTTTAGTTACGTCTTTAATCACTTTTCTGCATATCCTGCCTATTTCACGATCAAGATTCCGAACACCTGCTTCTCTGGTGTAATAACGAATAATATCCATAATTGCAGAATCTTTAAAAACTATTTCCGAGCTATTAACTCCATTATTTTTCATTTGCTTAGCAATTAAATGTCTCTTAGCAATTTCAAGTTTTTCATCTTCTGTATAACCAGACAATTGAATTATTTCCATTCTATCCACAAGTGCTTCTGGGAGATTTAAGGAATTTGCAGTAGCAACAAACATTACTTGTGAGAGATCATAGTCAACCTCTAAGTAGTGATCATTAAAAGTGTGATTTTGCTCTGGATCCAAAACCTCTAGCATAGCTGAGCTTGGATCACCTCTATAATCAGAGGCCATTTTGTCTATTTCATCTAAAAGAAATAATGGATTTTTGACATTAACTTTTTGCATTTTCTGAACGATAGATCCTGGCATAGCGCCAATATAAGTTCTTCTATGACCTCGAATTTCTGCCTCATCCCTTACACCGCCTAGAGCCATACGAACATATTTTCGATTTACTGATCTTGCAATAGATTCACCAAGAGAGGTTTTACCCACTCCAGGAGGGCCAACTAAACATAGTATATTGGCCTTATTATGAGTAACACGACTTTGAACAGCAAGGTGTTCCATTATTCTTTCTTTTACTTTATCTAAACCATAATGATCAGCATCAAGAATCTTTTGCGCCTTTGCTAGGTCTTTATTAGTTTTTGTTTTTTTACTCCAAGGCACTGAACACAAATTTTCTATATAGGTTCTAATGATTGATGCGTCAGATGATTGGGATGACATTCTTTGAAGTTTATTAAGCTCACTTTGGGCTTTTTTCTTGGCTTCTTTAGGCATTTTGGCTTTGTTGATACTATTTTGTAAATCCTCAATTTCATTTTCATCATCGAGGGTACCAAGCTCTTTTTGAATGGATTTCATTTGCTCATTCAAGTAATAATCTCTTTGATTGGACTCCATTTGTTTGCGCACTCTACTCTGAATCTTTTGCTCTGCACCAAGCATATCTAGTTCACCTTCAAGAATAGATAAGATTGCCTCTAACCTGTCTTTTGCTTGTCCACTCTCAAGAAGACTCTGCTTTTCATTAACCTTGAGACTTAAGTTTGCAATAATTACATCACTGAATCTTTCAATATCTGTGATTTCTTTGAGAACTTTATAAACTTCTTCTGGAATTTTTTTACTAAGCTTAATATATTTCTCAAAATTTTCTAATGCAAGGCGCATCATCGCTTTAATTTCTGTATCGTTGTCAAAACTGAGACTACAGTCACTTAATACAACTTCAGTGTGATCGCCTAAGTCTATAAACTCCTCAATTTTTGCTCTTTTCACTCCTTCAACTAAAACTTTAATTGTGCCGTCAGGAAGTTTTAATAGTTGAAGAATTGTTGCCAAAGTTCCAACCTTATGAAGATCGTCATTATTTGGCTCCTCAATTGCTTCATCTTTCTGTGTGGCCAAAAAAACATTTTTATCAGCTTCCATGGCTTGGGTGATTGCCTTAACAGATGACTTTCTTCCTATGAATAAAGGAATAACAGTATGAGGAAAAACGACTACATCTCTTAGTGGCAAGAGTGGTATTGACTGCTTCTCTATACTAACTGACTCTGTTGTGATTTCTGTTTCCATAATAATGAAACGCCTTGCTTATCTAATAATCTTTCTAGATAGTGACTAGTTACATTAATTTCAAGTAGCCATTGACCAAATTCATTCATTATTTCTTTTTTGATAAAGCCAACTTTATGAATTTCACTTCTTATGTATGCTGATTGAACATCTAACTTAATACTGGCAAAAGTCATCATTCCACTGAGGCTTCTGGAAAGAGCCTCATAAAGGAGATCAATGCCTTCTCCAGTTTGAGCTGAAAGCCAAACTCGAGAAATATTTCCTTCATGATCCTTATCTATTCGTGGCTCAAAGTCTACTAAGCCATCGATCTTATTCATTACTAAAATTCTTGGTATTTTTTGAGCATCTATTTGCTCGATAATGTCCTCAACCTGATCGATTTTATCCCTATTATTGGGATCAGAAGCATCAACAACATGAAGAAGTACATTAGCTTGACGTGTCTCCTCTAATGTTGACTTAAATGCCTCAATAAGCTCATGCGGAAGGTCTTGAATAAATCCAACTGTATCAGCTATTACTGCCTCACCAGATGCTGGCAACATTACTCTTCGAATAGTAGAATCAAGAGTTGCAAATAACTTATCATCTGCATAAACATCAGCATTTGTTAATAAATTAAAGAGTGTCGACTTGCCAGCATTTGTATATCCAGCAAGCGATATCATTGGTAGCTGGTTTTTTACCCTAGACTTTCTGCCTAAATCATGTTGTTTATGAACTTTTGCAAGTCGCTTGTTAATATTTTTGATTCGAATTGAAATGAGTCTTTTATCTGTTTCTAACTGTGTTTCACCAGGGCCTCTTAGTCCGATACCTCCTTTTTGTCTCTCTAGGTGGGTCCAACCTCTTACCAATCTAGTTGAAAGATGCCTTAATTGAGCAAGTTCAACTTGAAGCTTTCCTTCAAAAGTACTCGCTCTTAATGCAAAAATATCTAATATTAAGCCTGTTCGATCCATAACCTGACACTTTAATGCTTTTTCTAAGTTACGCTCTTGAGATGGTGACAACGGGAGTGAAAATATTACTAGTTCTATTTCATTATCACTTACAATTGATGCAAGTTCATCAACTTTACCTGTTCCTATAAAAAATTGAGCCTTAGTAAAACTTCTTTTTACTGTTATTGTGTCAACAATATTAAGCCCAGAGGATACAGCAAGTTGTTTAAATTCATTAACACTATCTGGTGATTGATTAATTGAAGTAAGCTCAATATGAACCAAAATAGTTCTTTCGCCTTGCCCAACAGCATCCTTTTGGCGATCAAACAACTCCATAGACATTATTGAGTTTTTAACATATAAAAGTCAGGATCATTAACTTGCCTTACGAATCGTTCTTTTCTTTTTATCTGATTCATGTACTATCACCGGTTGTTTTAAGCCTTCTACAACTGCTTTATCTAATACAACCTCTTTTACACTTGGGTTGGATGGTATTTCATACATTGTCTCTAGCAGCAAATCTTCTAAGATAGCTCTCAAGCCTCTTGCGCCCGTTTTTCTCTTAAGTGCTAATCTGGCTATAGCAACAAGAGCATTCTTCCTTATAGTTAGCTTCACTCCTTCAATTGCAAAGAATTGTTGAAACTGTTTAACTACTGAATTTTTTGGCTTAGTCAGGATCTCGATTAAAGCCTTCTCATCAAGCTCATCAAGTGATGTATGAACAGCTAGACGACCCACTAATTCTGGGATCAGTCCAAATTTAATTAGATCATCTGGCTCAAGGAATTTGTATAGCTCTGTCAAAGTCTTTTTATTACTTTTTTCTTTCACATTTGCTGAAAAACCAATTCCAGCTGATTTTTCAATTCGCCTGTCTATAACCTTTCCAAGACCGTCAAAAGCACCTCCACATATAAATAATATTTTTGAGGTGTCTACATCAATCGTTTCCTGATTTGGGTGTTTTCTTCCCCCTTGTGGTGGAACTGAGGCAATTGTGCCTTCGATTAGCTTCAGCATTGCTTGCTGAACTCCTTCTCCTGAAACGTCTCTTGTGATCGAAGGAGAGTCTGAGCGACGTGAAATTTTATCTATTTCATCTATAAATATGATGCCTTGCTCAGCTCTTTGTGGGTCAAAATCACATTTTGCAAGAAGGCTCTTTATGACATTTTCCACGTCATCGCCAACATAGCCTGCTTCAGTTAAAGTTGTTGCATCTGCAACTGCGAAAGGGACATCTAAGAATCGCGCCAATGATTGAGCCAAAAGCGTCTTTCCACTTCCAGTAGGTCCAATCAGAAGGATATTTGATTTATCAAGCTCAACGTCATTGGAAATATAATCAGCTTTAAGGCGTTTATAGTGGTTGTAAACTGCCACAGAAAGGACTTTTTTAGCATGAGACTGACCAATTACATACTCATTGAGTGAGCTATATAAATCCTTTGGAGTGTAATTCCAGTCCTGATGCTGATCTTTTTTATCTTTGATAGTTTGTTCTTGAATCAGGTTGTAACAAGAGTCTATACACTCATCACATATATAGACACCTGGTCCTGCTATAAGTCGCGCAACCTCATCTTTATTTTTTGAGCAAAATGAACAACTTAGATCTTCAGTGTTTTGATCCATTGGCAAACTTCAATTTAGCGTTTATTAATAACTTTATCAATAAGTCCATATTTCGCAGACTCGCTGGCAGACATGAAATTATCACGATCAGTATCTTTTTGAATATTTTTCATAGTCTGACCGGTATGTTCTTTAAGAATAGAATTTAAGTTATCCCTAACTTTTAGAATCTCTTGAGCATGAATATCTATATCACTTGCTTGACCAGAGAATCCTCCTAATGGTTGATGAATCATGCATCTAGCATGTGGAAGAGCAAACCTTTTGCCCTTAGCTCCTGCCGTTAAAAGAAGTGCGCCCATGCTTGCAGCCTGTCCGATACAAAGAGTTGAAATATCAGGCTTAATGAATTGCATTGTATCGTATATTGCTAGACCTGCAGTAACAGATCCACCTGGTGAATTAATATACAAATGGATATCTTTGTCAGGGTTTTCGGACTCCAAAAAAAGGAGTTGGGCAACCACCACATTAGCAGTGTAATCCTCAACGGGGCCAACCATAAAAACAACTCGCTCTTTTAAAAGTCTTGAATAGATATCATAAGCTCTCTCTCCACGACCTGAGCTCTCTATAACCATTGGAATTTGATTTAAGTTTTGAATTGTCATATCAATTTTGCGTATTCATTATTTCTAAAAAAGTTTTATCCATAGTTGTTACTTTTGCTTTTTCTGCAACATGTTTGGCGACCAGATCTTCAACAACAATTGACTCGATATTAGCAAGCCTTGAAGGATCTGTGTTGTACCAATCAATCATTTGCTGTGCGCTTTCACCATATTGTAGCGACATTTCATTAAGTTTAGCATCAACTAAATCTTTTTCAGCTGTTATTTCAGAATCAGTTGCAATTTTGTTAATTAACAAACCAAGCTTTACTCTCCTTGCAGCTTCTTCATTGAACATTTCAGAAGGCAGCTTACCTTTTGAAGGCATGCCTTGCTGCTCCATGCGAGACTCCATATCTTGTTGAAGTTTCTCTGCCTCAGAGGACACGCTCCCTTCCGGAACTTCAAAGTCATTAGCCTCTAATAGGGCAGAAAATGCAGTATCTTTATTCTGCTGAACAAGACGTGAATCAAGCTCAAGCTTCATTTGATTGGTCATTCTTGATTTCATCGTTTCAAAATCTTTTTCACCATATTTCTTTGCGAATTCATCATCTCTCTTAAGTTCAATCGGTGAGCCAACTTCATTCACCTTGACCTTGAATACAGCCTCTCTTGCAGCTAAGTTCTCCACGTGATAGTCTTCTGGAAATGTAGCCTTGACCTCAACGGTTTTGCCAGATGCAACGTCAATAAGGCCTTTCTCAAAGCCCTCAATCATTGCCCCTCTTCCGAGGACAATTTCAAAACCTTCTGCGGCTCCACCCTCAAAAGACTCGCCATCGAGGAGTCCTTCAAAGTCAATGATTAAGCGATCACCGTCCTTCGATTTGCGTTTGACCGTTTTATATTCAGTCGAGCGGTCTTGAAGATCTTGCAGAGCTCTCTCCTCATCTTCTTCAGTCACCTTTGAGCTAAGCTGCTCGATAGATAGCTTTGATAAAGCATTGACTTTATAATCTCAGGATAGACCTCAAACTCTAGAGTATAAATTAAGCTATCAGCATTCTCTGTATCTATATTTGTCAGGGAAGGCTGAGTCGCAGGAGAGACATCTGCATCCGTTAATGCGTCAGCCAAGGTTTCACCAACAATCTCGGTTGCAGCGTCAGACTTAGCGCTTGCACCAAATTTTTGACGTAATACAGCAGGAGGGACTTTACCCTTTCTAAAGCCATCAACACGTACCTTGTTGGCAAAGCCTTTGATAATTTTTTCTGTTCTTTCGTTGAAAGTGTCTACCGGCAATTCAACCGTAAGAGATCTTTTAAGGCCCTCAAGAGTGGTGAGTGATGTCTTCATGTAATTCTAAATCCGTAACTTATTAAAAAAAGGGAAATTATACAGTATTTTTTAACCTAAAAAAAAGGGCACTTAGGTCATGCAAAATAGATTTAAAAGCGAGACCCAGTATAGCTTACTTGATAATTGGCCAACGACAACCACTCTTGATTGATTTCAATACCCCAGCCAGGTTTGTGAGGTAACTGAAGACGACCATCAACAATTTTAAAGTTAGGGGTAAAGATACTCTCTTGCCAGGGATAGTAATCTAGGCCTTCGATTGAGAACTCCAAGTACTTTCCCGGGTTATTGATTGAGCCCATTAAGTGGGCTGAAAAAAGCGTTACTAGCGACAAATTGGCAGCATGAAGGGTTACCGGAATGCCTTTTTTTTCAGCCAATTTAGAAACCTCAAGTGTCCGAGTAATGCCGCCCATATAACAAATGTCGGGCTGCACAATATCAACTACTCGGGTATCGATCATGTGCCTCCAAACTCTCATATCGTTATCCTGCTCACCCCCACTCACATCGATATCAAGCGCCTCTGAAACCTCGCGAGTCCAATCCGGCTCCCAGTAAGGGCAAGGCTCTTCGAAATGACTGACGCCATAATCCTGAAGCATGCGTCCAACCTCTATGGCTTTTTTAGGGCTATAGGCACTGTTTGCATCCACCAAAAGGGATACCTCGTCACCTAAAGCCTTTCTAACTTCCTTAATAATCGCTTCAGTTCGTCCAGGCCATTGGTCAATATCGTGGCCACACTCTCTGCCAATCCTAAACTTGAACGCAGAGTAGCCATCCTCCTCTTTAAGCTTTAGAAACCTCTCAGCTTCGCCCTCAGGTGTGATCTCTCTTTGCATACTGGAGGCATAAACAGGAACTGAGCTTGGGTTTCCTCCGAGCAACTGGCAGACACTTTTTTTAACCCTTTTAGCTTTGATATCCCACAGCGCAGTATCAATTCCGCACAGAGCTCTGTATAGGTAGGTGCCAGGAAACTTGTGCTCCCTCTCCAAAACCTCCCTGTTGACTTCATTGATCTCTAGAGCGCTCATACCTAGAACATGAGGGGCGACCTGAAGATGAACCACTTGTGCAGTAATCCCACTGTTATAGGCTGAAGTTTGACCCCAACCCTCATCCCCCTCATCTGTCCTGACGCGGACCAGTCCGACATACTCATTTGTAAAAGTTTCAACGCTAATTATTTTCATAGTTTGAGTAATTTAAACATTAACTTTATCTTGCAAAATTAGGT
>JGI26261J51718_1000179_pt1 | contig 32346 bp, 33 predicted proteins | sample SaaInlV_135m_DNA_3_FD_51718 | JGI IMG/M metagenome (IMG submission 51718)
GTAAAGGGCTCGTCCTTTAAATTAAGTTAACAAAAGTCTATCGTTATCAATGAATGTATAACAGACAACTAGAACCCATTATATGTCTCAGTAGTGGGCATTTTGGATAATGATTCAAAGAAAATTATCTCCTTTTTACTCAATTATTTCTTGAAAATAATTCAGGCTGATTGAGCTTCTTTCCAATCGATATCTTCATCATCATAATCTTCCCACTGAAGTACTCCGAGCTCTTGAAACTTTGGTCTAATGTCTTCTGTCAATAAACCGACTCTTTTAAGACTTGGTATCACCCTTTGAAAAAGAAACTCTTGAAAATCTTTCCTAATCTTAACAGTCTCATCATATTTAATAGTTTCCTCAACATTCCATCCAAAATCTTGGTAGACCTCAACAGGATGAAACCTATGGCGCATCACGACACATGCTTCATAGGCGAACTGTGTTCTTTCTTTCTTTTCTTCTTCGCTCAAACTTTTGATATGTTGCTCTAGATAATGAATACCAAATGTCACGTGTCTTGATTCATCCTGAATAACCTTTTGAATTAACTCTTTTAACAAGTTATCTGGATAACTTAACTGAATAGCCTTGAACGCCCCTAAAGCCAAACCTTCAATAACTAATTGCATGCCAATAAATTTTAAATCCCACCTCTCATCAGTCAAAATCTTGTCTAATAGATCTTTTAGATCAGGTGTAATTGGGTACATCATTCCTTGTCTTGTTTGAATGTATTTATTAAATGCTTCAACATGTCTAGCCTCATCATAGGTTTGGGTAGCTGCATACAGTTTTGCATTATAGGTTGGAGCACATGAGCACAATTGACTAGCTACCAGTAAAGCGCCCTGCTCTCCATGAAGGAACTGGCTCAATGTCCAGGCTGATAATTTCTTTTGTATTTCAAGCTTCTTATCATCACTCAAATCTAGATAAGGTTGGTAGCCAAGAAAAGATTGATGATTAACAATAAAATCCTCTTCAAGTGTTGCTTTATTCTTTTCCCATTTTTGAGACCAATCAAGATCAATCTCCACATCCCACTGTCTTTTTTTAGCAAGCTGATAGAGTCGATTAATTTTATCGTCTGCTGCTGTATAATCCCAGTTATAGGAGCCGGTCAAAGGGGTATGAAAGATTTCTCTTATTTCTTTGAAATCCTTCTTAGTAAGATAAATATCGGGTTTAAAATCATGAACTCTGCCCATAATGTATTCTAAACATAATTCAGTTATTTTCTCTAGTCAATAAATTTGATGGTCGGGGCAGAGGGATTCGAACCCCCGACCCTCTGCTCCCAAAGCAGATGCGCTACCAGGCTGCGCTATGCCCCGATTTGATTTATAAGTATCAAGTTTGGCTATTATACTGATATTTAAAAAAAATCAGACAGCTTTTAAAAAAAAATTGTTATTTTTTAAAAATACTTGCTCTCTGATATGATGAACTACCATTTTTAGGAACAATAATGACAGCAAATATAATTGATGGAAAAAAAATAGCCCAAGAAACTATTTCTGAAATTAAAAATAGTATTGCTGTAAATATTGAAGAAGGACTAAGTCCTCCTGGTCTAGCCGTAATTATAGTTGGAGATAATCCAGCCTCATCTATTTATGTCAGAAACAAAAGAACTGCTTGTAAAGAAGCCGGTATCAAATCTTATGATCATGATTTGCCTAAAAATATTTCTGAAAAAGAATTAATAGAATTAATACAGGCACTTAATACTAATCCTAATATCCATGGAATTTTAGTACAACTCCCTCTTCCGGATCATATCAATGAAACAAAAATCATAGAATCAATAGAGCCCATAAAAGATGTTGATGGATTTCATCCATACACTATAGGAAGGTTGATGCAAAGAATCCCAGTCTTGAGGCCTTGCACATCCATTGGTGTAATTACAATGCTTGACTCCATTGGAGTAAATCCAATGGGAAAACATGCTGTAATTGTAGGCGCATCTAATTTAGTAGGAAGACCACTTGCTTTGGAATTATTACTTAAAGGAGCTACCACAACGGTCTGTCATAAGTTTACAAAAGATTTAGAAAGTTTTGTCAATCAAGCAGATATTCTAGCTGTTGCAGTTGGCAAAGCAGGTATTATACCTGGTCATTGGGTTAAGAATGGTGCAGTTGTCTTTGATATCGGTATCAACAGAGATAAAAATGGAAAAGTTACTGGTGATGTTGATTTTGAAGTTGCAAAAGAAAAAGCATCATGGATCTCTCCAGTCCCAGGTGGAGTTGGACCAATGACAGTGGCCATGCTTCTAAAAAATACACTCATAGCATCAAACATGAATACAAGTGTCTCAAAAAAAGAAAGAAAGATTTCATCCGATAAGTGGATTAATATTTAATTAAAAAATGATAATTATGAAAAAATACCTAAGAAATATATTGTTAATAGCATATGCATTTTTATTTACAATCAATCAAAATATTGCATCTGAGAGTTATCCTCAAATCGAAGTAAAGACTACTTCAGGGTCATTTATAATTGAACTTGATAGAAATAGATCTCCGATTTCAGTGGAAAATTTTCTTAGATATATAGAAGATGATTTTTTTGAAAACACTGTTTTCCATAGAGTTATTCAAGGTTTTGTTATTCAAGGTGGTGGCTATACACCGGACTTAGAATCAAAGGAAACTTATCCTAATATTATCAATGAATCAGGAAATGGCCTCAGTAATAGAAGAATGACAATAGCAATGGCGAGAGAAACCGATCCTCATACAGCAAGCTCTCAGTTTTATATAAACTTAGTAGATAATTTTACATTAGACCCGATGGCAACCAGATGGGGTTATGCTGTTTTTGGTGAAGTCATTGAAGGATTCAGTGTGATTAATTCAATTGCTGGTAGTGCAACACAATCAATGAATGGCATGCAAGATGTACCGGTCTCTCCAGTAATTATTTTAGAAGCTTCTCGCATCAATTAAATGATACTCTGACCTAGAGAGTTTAATAGATGAACAAAATTTTTATCTCTGACCTTCATCTAAGCGATGATCATCCTCATATTATAATGATGTTTAAGTCTTTTCTAGAGAGACTTATAAAAAAAAATAAAGACAACACTGAGCTCTATATCATTGGAGATTTATTTGAATCTTGGGTTGGTGATGATCATGAAACCCAATTATATCTAGAGATTAAGAATACACTGATAAAACTTGCATCCAATAATATAAAAACTTATTTTTTATACGGTAATCGAGATTTCTTGATTGGAGACAAGTTTCTAAAAGAGACTAATATGACATTAATTCCTGATCCACATATTTTTACTTATAAGAACAAAAAAGTTCTGATTTCTCATGGGGATGAATTCTGCACAGATGATACTGAATATCAGATGTTTAGAAAAATTGTCAGAAACAAAGATTGGCAAAAAGACTTCTTGAGTTTCCCTATAAGTAAAAGATTAAAGATTGCAGGTGAAGCCCAAGATGCGAGTCGAAATTCTAAAGAAAATAAATCGATAAATATCATGGATGTTAATCAGGATGCAATAAAAACAATGATGAGTGACTATCAAGTTGATTTAATTATCCACGGCCATACTCATAGACCTGCCAAACATAGTATTGAAAGAAATAATCAACATTGTGAACGATTTGTTCTTGGAGATTGGACAGATGAGAGTGCAATTATCCTAGATTGGTCTAATGAAGATCCAATATTAATCGATCTTATTAATTAGCAGAAATTAAAGGATCATTAATTTCAATTTGCTTTCTTAGCTGCTCAGATTCTTTAATCGCTTCATCGCTTCTCTTTAATTCAATTGCTTTCAGGTACTTTTGATTAATATCATTGGTTACGTACTCTCCTGAAAAACATGAGGTATCAAAACCTTGGACTCCTGTTTCTTCAAATTTTACTGCTTCAATTAAATTGCCAAGAGTTTGATAGATTAACCAATCGGCACCAATAAACTCTGCTAACTCTTCTTCACTCTTTCCACTTGCTATTAATTCATTGGATGCTGGCATATCAATACCATAAACATTAGGAAATTTTACTGGAGGTGCTGCGGATGCAAAAAATACTTTTTTTGCTCCTATTTTTCTTGTCATTTCTATGATTCTCTTAGATGTTGTGCCCCTGACTATAGAATCATCGACAAGCAGTACATTCTTATCTTTTAGTTCAAGTTCAATTGGATTGAGTTTTTGCCTAACTGATTTTTTTCTTTTATCTTGTCCCGGCATAATAAATGTTCTTCCAATATATCTATTTTTGATAAAACCCTCTCTATATTTAACCCCGAGATGATGTGCTACTTGGAGTGCACTGGTTCTACTGGTATCNGGTATTGGAATAACAACATCAACTTCATGATGCAAACCCTTTTCTATAATACTTTGAGCTAAATATTCTCCCATTTTTAATCTTGATTTATAAACTGACATTCCGTCGATGATAGAGTCTGGTCTTGCGAAATAAACAAACTCAAAAATACAAGGAGTGTAGCTCTTAGCTTCAACGCATTGCTTTGAATAAAAATTACTATTAGAATCAACAAATATAGCTTCTCCTGGCAAAACATCACGCAATAAAGTAAATCCTGCTACATCTAGTGCAACACTTTCAGAAGCTACCATATACTCTGTTGCTTCATCAGATTCTCGAATACCTATAACAAGGGGTCTAATAGCATTAGGGTCTCTAAATGCAACCAACCCATGATTCAATATCATTGCTACTACAGCATATCCTCCTGAGCATCTATTAAAGACTTGCTCAGCTGCATCAAATATTGATTCTGGAGTCACCACATCAAGGTTTTGAATTTGTATCTCGTGAGCAAAAAGATTAAGAAGAGCTTCTGTATCTGATTCTGTATTCAAATGCCTTTTATCAACATTCTTAAGATGATCTCTCAATTCATTAGTATTAACCAAGTTACCATTGTGTGCTAAGGCTATTCCAAAGGGTGAATTAACATAGAAGGGTTGTGCTTCCATTGAACTTAATGAACCAGCTGTAGGGTATCTGACATGGCCAATTCCAACATTACCTCTGAGTGTAGCCATGTCTTCTTGAGAAAAAACATCACTAACCAGACCATTACTTTTCCTTAAACACAAGACCCCNCTATCGTCAGTCATAATACCAGATGAATCTTGGCCTCTATGCTGCAGAACAGTTAAAGCATCATAAATTTCCTGATTAACAGGATGGTTAGATACAATTCCAACTAATCCACACATTCAAATTACTTCCTATTCATAATTCAAAGTTATCATGTCATATTAGCCATAGTGTTCAATAAAAATATTACTAAAAAAATCAGAAATATTTTCAGCGTATTCCAGTAATATTGCATTCTGAACCCAAGCTTCATTGTATTGCCCACTGTCTTCAAGAAATAAAATAAGGATTGCAATTAAAATAAATCCTCTTAAAAGACCAAATAATAAACCAAAAAATATATTACCCGCAAATTTCGAACTTATCTTAGAGCAAAGCTTATTAATGTAAGCTCCAAGAAGCAGAACAATCACTAATATAATAAGTCTAGAAAACCAAATTCTTGACATTTCTGAAGTGACTGTTGAAATAAAATAAACTTCGAGATATGAATCAAAGCTAAAGGTAGCCCAAAAAGCTATTATCCATGTTAGTAGAGATAAGATTTCTTTAATAAAACCTCTATAGATACCAATAATTAAAGAAATAACTAGAATAGCTATAAAAATAAAATCCAGCATTGCTATGGATTGATCGGAACCAAAAAAATTCAAAGGTATATAAAAGTTAGGAATAACAAAATGATAAATCATTGTTGACTAGGTTTTAATATTTGATATTTGTAATCATATTTTTCCAATCTTTTAACTGTCTTTTTAATTTTATCATTCTTATTTTTTTGTAGAATTCTGACTCTATAAATAACAATATTCTCTACTTTTCTTTCGCTAATAAGGACTTTCATTCTTATTTTTTCTAGTTTCTTAGCAAGACTCAATGCCTCTTGATAATCACTATATGCTGCTATTTGAATTGTCCATTGTGGAACAAATTGTTCCTTCGTATAATCCTCTTGAGAAATGATATTTTTTTGTTTATCTCTATATTGATCAAGGTTTTCCATTCCTTCACCCTGCAATAATGTAAATAAAAGCATTACTATAATTATTACTAATGTTATAGAACCGATTAATTTTTCTTTCATAATCTTTTTTATACGGATTTTAGCCAACTTTTTGCTGGACCTACTAATTGAAAGGATCCAGTCACAATCGCTGTATCATCCTTTGATGCAATTTCATTAACGTAATTAAAAGCCTTTTTGGGGCTATCCAGTACAGTAACATCAGACGCCCCAAATGTAACGAGTTTCTCAGATAATTCTACGGATGTTAATGATCTTTCTGTATCCATTTTACAGACAACCCATTTTGAAATAATACCTGAAAAAATATCGATAAAACCAGAAATATCCTTATCTTTCATCATACTGATAATCATATACTTACTGCCTTTTTCTGGCAATATTTCCAAGCGGTTCAATAAATTTTCAGCAGCATCTGGATTGTGAGCAACATCTAAAATCCATGTTAAATTTTTCACTATTTTTTCAAACCTTCCTGGTAAATAAAAATTTTTCAAAATAAGATTAAGTTCAGCCTCACTAGGTAAAAGATTTTTGTCTTCCAATTCAATGGCAGTCAGAGCTGTAGATAAGTTTTTATACTCTGCGAAACCCCAAGTCTTAGGTGCATTGATATTATCAATACTATTGTATAATCCATTCCAGGTTGAATATTCATCTTGATTGACTAATGAAAAATCAATACTCGCTACATACAAATCAGACTCTTGAGCTATAGCAATTCTTCTAATCATCTCCTCCATTAAATCATCTCCATAAATAACTGGTATTAATGGTTTGATAATTCCTGCCTTCTCTTTAGCAATATCTTCTAGAGTATCTCCCAGCCATTCTTGATGATCCAATGCAATATTAGTAATAATAGACATTGTCGGCTCAAGTATATTCGTAGCATCCAATCTGCCGCCTAATCCTACTTCAACTACCCATGCATCACACTTTGCTTGAGTCAATACTAAAAAAGCAGCCAATGTTCCAAATTCAAAATAAGTCAGAGGTACATTGTCCCTGACTGATTCTATAGTTTTGAATGCTTTAATTAAAACAGAGTCTGGTACCATTTCTTTATTAATGGCAATTCTTTCGTTATAGCTTATTAAATGTGGAGAGGTATAAGACCCTACTTTCAAATCTCTTCTAATTAAAATATCTTCAATAAATGCAACAGTTGTTCCTTTACCATTCGTTCCTGCAATTAAAAATTTCTTATCTTTGGGGGGTAATATATCTAATTTCTTAAAAATCTTTTCTATTCGAGATAGATCAAGATCAATTGAATTAGGATTCAAAGTTTCTTGATACTCCAACCATTCATGGAGCCCCCAGCTTTCCATTTAAGACTCCTTTTTGTTAATACTAATCCTGTTGCATAACCTGTTGTGTCAAGGTAGAGATTAACTGTGCAATAGTATTTCTCATTTCTCTCCGATCAACGATCATATCAAGAACGCCTTTTTCCATAAGAAAATTACTTCTTTGAAATCCTTCTGGTAGTTTCTCTCCTACTGTCTGCTCGATTACTCTGGGACCAGCAAATCCAATTAAAGCACCTGGTTCTGCAATATTNATATCGCCAAGCATTGCGATGCTTGCAGATACTCCTCCTGTAGTAGGATCAGTCATAACAGAAATATATGGTAATTTCTCATAGTCCAACTCAACTAATGCTGAAGTTGTTTTAGCAAGCTGCATTAATGAAAGAAAAGCTTCCTGCATTCTAGCTCCACCGCTTGCAGAAAAACAAATGAAAGGTATTTTATTTTCTATACTTAGGTTTACCCCTCGAATAAATTTCTCACCAACTACCGAACCCATAGAACCACCTAGAAAATTAAATTCAAAAGCGCATGCAACCATGTCTATACCCTTTAAAGAACCTTTCATGACTATCAAAGCATCATTTTCTCCTGACTTCTTCCTAGATTCAGTTAATCGGTCTTTATATTTTTTTGTGTCTTTGAACTTTAATGGATCTGTGGAAATCAGATTACTAAAATACTCTTGAGTTGAACCTTCATCAAAAAAACTATCAAGACGATATCTGGCTCCTATTCTCATATGGTGATCACACTGATTACATACATATAAATTTCTTTCTAGCTCAGCTCTATATAATTGAGCTTTACATTTATCGCATGTTACCCAAACGCCTTCAGGAACTGATTTAGACCTCTGCTTTTTCTTGGTCTTGATCATGGAGGGAACTATTTTTTCGAACCAACTCATTGCTTAATGTCTTCCTGTATTTTTTGTAAAAATTATTTTAAAAATATATGTGACTTATCTTATCTAAATATCAATGGTAGGCAATTGATATTTATCAGGGTACTTCACGCCAAAAAGATATAGTCCTTCTGCTGTTACTTTTTTAGAAGCCATTTGTCTGTCTTTTGCATCTAATATTTCTTTCATCTTATCCACCTCTATTTTTCCATGTCCAACATCTATTAAAGTCCCCATTATATTTCTAATCATATGATGCAAATAAGCATTAGCTATAAATTCAACCCTTAACTGATTTCCTTCACTGAAGGATATTGATTTCATCTCACGAATAGGGTTATTAGACTGACAGCTGGCAGCTCTAAATGAAGAAAAGTCATTCTCTCCAATTAAATGTTTGGCTGCTTTTTCCATAGCCACAAGATCAAGCTTCTTATAAACAAATAAAGCTCTCCCGTTTAAAAATACATCTGGCCTATAATGCTGTATTAAGTAGTCATATCGACGCAACAGTGCTGATCTTCTAGCATCAAATTCAATAGAAACCTCTTTAATCCAACGAATCAGTATATCTTTGGGTAAATTAGAATTAATTCCATCTATCCATTGCCTTGGCTCCCTTTTTGCATTAGAGGTAAAATGAAAAACTTGTTCAATTGCATGAACGCCACTATCAGTTCTTCCTGAACCATGAATTCTAATGGATTCGTTCGCAACACTACTTATGGCTTTTTCTATATGACCCTGAATTGTAATTTGTTCTCTTTGCGACTGCCAACCGCAATATTCGGTGCCAATATACTCTACCCCGCAAGCTAACTTCATTGCTGAGGTAGGCATGCCTTAGAAATCAGATTTGATAATTGTTTCAGCAATTTGAATTGAATTTAGCGCTGCCCCTTTTCTGATATTATCGGCAACAATCCAAAGATTGATAGATTTCCTATCCGAAAGATCTTTACGAAGTCTGCCTACAAAAACTTGATCAGTCCCATCGCCATGAATAATAGATATTGGATAAGTCTCATCATCAAAAAGCTCAACATTTGGTGCTTTCTTTAATAAGTCTTTTATCAAAGAGAGGCTTAGCTCTGTTTCAGTTTCAATTGTGACTGCTTCAGCATGACCAACTCTCACAGGAACTCTTACAGCAGTTGCATTCACCTTAATATTATCCGATCCAAGTATTTTTTTCGTTTCCCAAACTAATTTCATTTCCTCCAAAGTATAGCCATTGTTTTGAAAATCACCTATTTGAGGAATCACATTGTGAGCAAAGTTTGGAGTATTATCCTCTTCTGGATAATTTGAACTCACTAATTGACTGTCCAGTGAATCAACGGCACTTCGACCTGCTCCAGATATGGACTGATAGGTAGCAATATTGATTCTCTTGATAGGCGTATGAAAATGTATGGGTGCTAATACAACCATTAATTGTATGGTTGAGCAATTTGGATTAGCAATAATATTACGATTTTTGTAGTTCTTTAGAAAAGATGGATTAACTTCAGGAACAACTAAAGGAATATCGTCTTCATATCTATATCTAGACGTATTATCAATTACAATAGCACCTGCATTAGCGGCAATGGGAGCATATCGATCCGATACTTTTGATCCAGCAGAGAAAAAACAAAAATCAATACCGTCAAAATTAAATTCATCGAGATCCATTACCCCAATGTCATCGGAATTGAATTTGACCTTCAATCCCAATGATCTTTTACTTGCTAAAGGATAAAGTTTATTTACAGGGAATTTCCTCTCTTGCAGTATAGAAATTAATGATTCCCCTACCAATCCTGTTGCACCAATTATAGCTACATTATATTTTTTCATCGCTAATAATTAATTGGTAATATTAACGTCTATATTTTGTGCTCTATGACGTAAATAATGATCCATTAAAACAATTGCAAGCATTGCTTCAGCAATGGGTGTAGCCCTTAAACCAACACATGGATCATGTCTTCCTTTGGTTATAATCTCAGTCTCATCACCCATTTTATTGATAGTCTCAGCTGATTTAGTAATACTAGAAGTTGGCTTTAATGCAATACTAGCAAGGATATCTTGCCCTGATGAAATTCCACCCAAAGTTCCTCCAGAGTTATTCTGTTTAAATCCAGTGGCATCAATTTCATCTCTGTGTTCACTACCCCTTTGGGTCACAACTGAAAAACCAGCGCCAATCTCAACACCCTTAACTGCGTTAATACTCATTAATGCATGTGCTATATCGGCTTCAAGTTTATCAAAAACAGGTTCGCCCAAACCAACTGGAACATCTGTGGCTAAAATATTTATTTTGGCACCAATTGAATCACCTTCCCTTCTTAGTTGATCCATAAATTTTTCTAACTCATCAATTGTGTCAGGATCTCCTGAAAAAAATGGATTGGTATAAATAAAATTCTTGTCTTTCAATTCACTTATAATTGGTCCTAATTGGCTCAAATATCCAAATATATTCATTCCTAAACGCTCTTTGAGGTACTTCTTAGCAATTGCTCCAGCTGCGACTCTCATTACAGTTTCTCTAGCCGATGACCTTCCACCGCCTCTGTAATCTCTTATCCCATATTTGTGATAATAGGAATAATCTGCATGTCCAGGACGAAACTTATCTTTAATAGCTGAATAATCTTTTGACTTCTGATCTACATTTTTTATTACAAGATTAATTGGAGTTCCTGTCGTCTTTCCTTCGAAAACTCCTGACATTATCTTAACTTGATCGGGTTCTTTTCGCTGAGAGGTAAAGCGAGATGTTCCAGGTCTTCTTCTCTCTAGATCTTGCTGAATATCGTCTTCTGATAAATTCATTCCTGGCGGACAACCATCAATAATAGCAGACATACCAGGACCATGACTCTCCCCAGAGGTTGTCACTGTAAATATTTTACCTATTGTATTTCCTGCCATGATTTATCTCTTCACATTTATCATTGTAACCAAATTTTATTGAAGATGTTTTGCTTCTATAACCGCGACACCCTCACCTCCCAATTCAAAATCAATCCATTTAAAGGGTAACTTAAATTGTCTCTCCATTTCTATAGAAGCTACACCTGCTTCAATAACTAAGATTCCATCTTCTTCAAGAAAAAGAGGAGCATCATGCAGTATTCTAGCAATAAAATCTAGTCCATTGTCACCTGCTAACAAGGCTTTAGTCGGCTCAAAGGCATACTCTTGAGGTAAATTATTCATAATTATTCTGGGAACATACGGTGGATTTGAGACAATAAGGTTGTATTTGCCTTGAATATTTTCAAATAAGTCAGATTGAATAAGTTCTATTTGTTTTTCAAATGAAAAATTCTTTACATTTATACTCGCTACCTCAAGAGCACTTCTAGACACATCAGTAGCAGTAATCAATGAGTTTTCAAAATACTTGGCTATAGCAATAGCAATACACCCAGACCCTGTACCTATTTCTAAAATCCTTTCAGCTGTTTTATTATTTAACCAAGGCTTAAAATAATTTTGAATCATTTCTGATATAGGTGATCTTGGAATTAAAACCCTTTCATCAACATAAAATTTCTCATGGCAAAAATAAGCTTGATTTGTGAGGTAAGGAAGTGGTTTTCTAGTTTCAATTCTTCGTAAAGCAAGCTTATTGATTTCTTCCCATTGATGATTTGTAATTACTCTTTTACTTATATCATCAGAAGATGAGAAATTAATTTTCAAAATGAAAGTCACCAGTTCAGCTGCTTCATCTAGGGCATTATCTGTACCATGACCAAAAAATATATTATTTTCATTAAATAATTCAGCAATTGCTTGGATTGCATTATCAATACTCAAATTGTGGCTTTTTATATTCAAATTAATACTATTGTTTGTTCGTCGATGTTACATTAACACTCAAATAAAAAGGGGGAAACATTAATTCTTTAAATAGTAATTCTATTCTATTCAATACCAAAAAGAGATTTGGAATGTTTCTGTTATCAATCTCAAAAGTATCAAATCCAATTATTAAATTTATCCTAATTGCCTCATTCAAATTTTTCTATAAAATTGAATTATCAGAATATAAAAAAACATCCATTCAGGATTTTAAACATTTCAATGATTTTTTTACCAGAGAGCTTAAAGATGATGCCAGACCAATAATGATTGGTGAAAATAATATTGTTTCACCTGTTGATGGCAAAGTTATTGAGTTTGGAAAGTTAGCTGATAAAAAAATGATTCAAATCAAACACTCCAAATACAACTTGGATGAATTACTAAACTTTAATTCCAAAAAGACTCAAACCTATAAGAATGGCTCATACATTACTATATATTTAGCACCTTTCAACTATCACAGAGTTCATATGCCAGTTGAAGGAATACTCCAAGAAAATACAATCATTCCAGGAGAGTTACATCCTGTTAATGAGAAAGCATTAAAAAACATTCCAGACTTATACTCTAGAAATCAAAGAATGATAAGCTTCTTTCAATATTTAGATTATGAATTTTCAATGATTATGGTGGCTGCTCTGAATGTAGCTGATATTGAGAAAAAATGGAGTAATTCTGAAATTGCAAATCAACTAATCAATATAAAACAAGGAGAAGAGTACAGTCGTTTCAATTTAGGTTCTACTGTGATATTGATCTTCCCAGAAGAATGTAAGCTGCAATGGAGTCAAAGCTTGAATAAAAATCAAAACATTCAATTGGGACAACTCCTTGCTACACTAAATAATAATAAAAAAAGGAATAGTTAATGGAAGCCATGATTATAGTTCTAATTCTTGTCTTGGTGTTCATGGTGAAATCTTTCAAACATTTTAGTAAAAGAGTATCTCCATCGGAACCAGAAAAAAAACAGAATGAGGACAATAAGAAAATTTAAATCTTATTAAAATGGCATGAAAATATTTTTAATGCCATAGGCTATAAAAATACAAAAAAGAATTACAATAAAGTAATAAATAATTTTTTGATGCATTAGTTAGTCTCCTTTAACCCTAGAAACATAGTCTCCCGTTCTAGTATCCACTTTGATAATTTCTCCTTCATCAATAAAAAGTGGAACCTTTATGTTTGCTCCTGTTTCTATTTCAGCAGGTTTGACGCCACCTTGTGCAGTATCTCCTTTCAAACCTGGGTCTGTCTTTATTATTCTGGACTCAATAAAATTTGGAGGCTCTACACCGATTGCTCCATCATTCCATAGAGTTATATTACAGACTGACTCTTCCTTTAACCAGATTTTGACTTCACCGATTGTGTCTTTTGATATTGCAATTTGCTCATAAGATTCAGAGTCCATAAAGTGATATTGCTCTCCATCACTATAGAGAAATTGCATGTCACGTGTTTGAACATCGGCTTTTTCAAGACTGTTTCCTATTTTAATAGTTTTCTCTAAAACCTTACCATTCTTAAGATTTTTGAGTTTGAGCTTATTGAATGCTTGTCCTTTTCCAGGTTTATGAAACTCTGTATCAATAATATTAAACGGTTCGCCGTCAATAAGAACTTTTAAACCATTTTTAAAATCACTGCTGCTATAAGATGCCATTAAAACTCCTCAATCAAAATTATTTTGGTTCAATTTCTAGATAATCAATTTTCTTAAATGGTGGAACTGATCTGCCACGTTTTCCTCTATCACTCATATAATGTGGAAAATCATCGGGTCTGATAATTTTTGGTTTTTTACCACTGTATACACGAATAGCATCATCCATTCCCAATACCAATACTGAAACCAATTTTTCGACACCTGATTTAAATTTTTTTGGAGGAATACCAATAATTTTTAAGCCCTTACCTTTGTTCATTTCCATTAATTGATTGGCTGGAAATATTAAGAGCTTACCAGCTGAATTTGCTGCAGCTATATAAGCAGGATCTGGATATCCTGCTTGAGTGGCATTGCTAGGAATTAAGACCTTAGCCTCATTAGAAACTTTTAAACATACTTTTCCTTTTCTATTTTTTGAATATAAATTTTCTAATGTAACAAAAAACCCATAACCATTGCTTGCAGCCACCAGCCATTTAGTTTTTGGACGACCTGACATTACACCTGCAAAAGTTGCTCCATCGGGAGGATTAAGACGACTCGATAAAGGTTCTCCTTGGCTTCTTGCAGAGGGTAATGAATCAGCAACGATACTATAGACTCTGCCTGTACTGTCGATGAAGACTGCGAACTGGTTGCTTCTTCCAGAGACTGAAGTTAGATATTCATCCCCTGCTTTATAATTAAGAGACTCAGGTTCTTCAATAGACCCTTTTGCTGCTCTTACCCATCCACTTTGAGATAATATTATTGTGACTGGATCACTACTAGCTAGTTGTGTCTGATCTAACGCTTGTGAAGTCACAGCAGACTGATTCAGCTGAGTTCTTCTGTCATCACCATACTCCTTAACATCAGTATCTATTTCATCTTGAATAAGTTGATTAATCTTCTTTTTACTTTTCAGAAGTTTTAATAAATATTGCTCTTCATTTTCTAACTCTTGTTTTTCAATAGTAATTTTTTCTTCTTCTAACTTCGCTAGATTTCTAAGCCTCAAATTGAGTATAGACTCAGCCTGGATATCAGAAAGCTTAAATTTTTTAATCAATTTTTCTTTTGGCCTATCCTCTTCTCTAATAATACGTATGACTTCATCTATATTGAGGTAAATAATCATCAATCCTTCGAGAATATGAAGTCTTGATTGAACTTCATTCAGTCTGAATTCCAATCGCTTAACAATGGTCTGTCTTCTAAACTCAATCCATTCTGACAATAACTGTTTTAAATCACAGATTTTTGGCTTGCCATCCAGATCAATGACATTCATGTTAACTCTGATATTTTTTTCTAAATCAGTTGTTGCAAATAAATGACTCATTAATTCTTCTGTATTCACTCTATTTGATTTTGGTGTAAGCACTATTCTTATTGGTGTTTCATGATCAGACTCATCATTAATATCCGTCAGTAGTGGAAGCTTTTTATCTTTCATTTGTGACGCAATTTGTTCTATGATTTTATTGCCTGATATCTGATAAGGCAGTTCATTAATGACAATCAATTCTTTTTCTTTTTTGTAAGAAGCTCTTATTTTTAATGATCCATTACCAGTTTTATAAATATTTTTAATTTCCTCCTCTGAGCTGATCATTTCACCTCCTGAAGGAAAATCAGGACCTTGGAAATTTTTTCCTAATCTAATGAGCTGGCCAATTGAAATATCTGGATTTTTAATTATTTTACTTAACAAATATGCGATCTCTTTTATATTGTGAGGAGGAATATCCGTTGACATCCCAACAGCTATACCAGTGACTCCATTCAGTATAAGGTTGGGTAATCTTGCAGGTAAATACTGAGGTTCTTTTAAAGTTCCATCAAAATTTAGTTTCCAATCCACTGTTCCTTGGCCCAATTCGCTAAGCATCATTTTTGTATAAGCACTTAATTTAGCTTCTGTATAACGCATGGCTGCAAATGATTTAGGATCATCATAAGAACCCCAATTGCCTTGACCGATGATCATTGGATAACGGTATGAAAAATCTTGGGCCATACTCACCATTGCTTCATAACATGCTGAATCTCCATGAGGGTGGTATTTCCCAAGAACATCACCAACTGTTCTTGCAGATTTTTTTGGCTTGGACTGTGCAGACAAACCCAATTCAGACATAGCATAAATAATTCTTCGCTGAACTGGCTTCAAGCCATCGCCAATAAAAGGCAATGCTCTATCAAGGATTACATACATTGAATAATCAAGATATGCTTTTTCAACAAAGTCTTTTAATGGTTGAACATCTGTTTTATTTTTTCCAGATGTTTTATTAAAATTCATTTCTGTTTGCTTACCCATTTTATACTTCAGCTAAATTTCCTTTTTCTTCGAGCCATTCTCTTCGATGAGAATACCTTTTTTTTGCCATCAACATATCCATCATCTCTATTGTTTCTTCTTCATCGTCTATTGATAACTGTACCAATCTTCTAGTCTCTTTTTTCATAGTGGTTTCTCTTAATTGCAGTGGGCTCATTTCTCCCAAACCCTTAAATCGAGTGACTGTAACTTTTAGATTTGGTTTCTTCTTCTCAATCTGTTTTAAGATTTTTTTTCTTTCCTCATCATCCAAAGCATAAAAAACCTCTTTACCTGCATCGATTCTGAATAATGGTGGCATTGAAACATAAACAAAACCTTCATAAACCAATGTTGGGAAATGTTTTAAAAAAAGAGCACAAATTAATGTTGCTATATGAAGACCGTCTGAATCTGCGTCTGCTAAGATACAGATTTTATGATATCTAAGAGATTCAAAACTTTCTGAGCCTGGTTCTACTCCTATTGCTTGTGAGATATTACTAATTTCTAATGAAGAAAGAAGATTTGATTCTTCAACTTCCCAGCTGTTAAGTATTTTTCCTCTCAAAGGCAATATAGCTTGATGTACTCTATCTCTTGCTTGTTTAGCAGAGCCTCCTGCTGAATCGCCTTCAACAATAAATAATTCTGAAGTATCAGGAGCATCGCTGGAACAATCTGCTAATTTACCAGGTAATGTTGGTCCACCAGTAGGTTTTTTTCTTTGTACTTTATTATTCTTCTTTGCTCTCTTCTGAGCATTTTCAATAGCTCTAGAGGTTATTAGATCGCCTGCTTCAGGGTGTTGATTAAGCCAAAGTGTAAATGCATCCTTGATGACGCCTGAAACAAAGCCAGTGGTAGACCTAGAGCTCAGTTTTTGCTTTGTTTGGCCTGAAAACTGTGGGTCCTCCAATCGAATAGATAAAATATAATTAATACCTAGCCAAACGTCTTCAGGAGATAACTTGACTCCTCTAGGCATTAAGTTTCTATATTCAGCAAATTCTTTTAATGAATCAGAGAGACCCGATCTGAAACCTGAAACATGTGTCCCGCCTTGTTTTGTAGGAATTAAATTAACATATGATTCTTGAATCCCATCCTCGCCTTCTATGGGCCATGTCAGACTCCATTCAACCTCTTCATTATTTGTAATATTCTTACCTTCGAAAGGAACTGATGGTATGCACTCTTGTCCTTTTAATTCTTCAATTAAATATTCGTTTGGCCCACCCTCATATAACCATTCTTTTTTTTCTCCAGTTTCTTCATTTTGGAATTTCATTTTTAAACCTGGACAAAGAACTGCTTTAGCTCTCAAGCTATGCGTCAAATCTTTTGTATGAATTTTATTGGTATCAAAATATTTTTTATTAGGCCAGAACCGAATAGTTGTTCCAGTATTTGCTTTACCAACCTTATCTACAATCTCTAATTCAGATGCTCTTTCACCATTTTTAAAACTAAGATTATATTCATGGCTATTTCTTTTTATCCAGACTTCAAGATTTTTTGACAGCGCATTAACAACAGAAACACCAACACCATGAAGACCTCCTGAAAACTTATAGCTTTTATTTGAGAACTTAGCTCCGGCATGCAAACGAGTTAATATTAATTCAACAGCTGGTATTTTTTCTTCCGGATGATCATCAACGGGCATTCCTCTTCCATCATCAGAAACTTCAATGGATTGATCTTTGTATAAAGTCACAGAAATTGATTTGCAATACCCAGCTATAGCTTCATCTACACTATTATCAATTACTTCATATGCAAGATGATTAGGTGAATCTGTATCGGTATACATACCGGGTCTTTTTTGAACCGGTTCTAGCCCACTGAGGACTTCAATGTCTGAAGCATTATATTCCTTTGCCATGGTTCTTCATTATTCTTGAGAATGGTGTTTCAATCAAGATCATTAATTAAAGAAGTTTTTATGGCTTCATCAATATCCCCTGTATTAAAAGAATAATGCTCATGATCTATACCGAATTCTATTGGTGTTGAATGATCTATGTTCCTTATCTCTGTTTGTTGCATCTGAAATCTTAGAAAATGCACTGATGATGTTTTATCCGATCTTGTCCGATCCAAATCTTCATCTGAGATGGCATAGATCTTTTTTGCATCCCCTACTTTGACCCATACTTTATTTTCAATTCCAACTAATAATGCAAGCGCTTCTTTTCTTTCTTCTTCATCTGGGTATTGNATAAGCATGGTTGCTTTCCAATTATCGCCATTAGGAATCAATGGGTTATATGCATTTAACTCTTCATAGATACCATCTTGTTCAAAAATCTTTTCTATTCTAAGCATCTCTTGTATCTGATATGTAATGGTTAGCTTGTCTTCGAATAGCAATGACACATGCATTCCAATATCGATCTTTCTACTCTTTTTATGATTAAGAACTTTCTCTCTAATTTCATCTCTTTGCTTGGAGTATTCTTCTAGGCTCATTAAATCTTTAATTTTTAAGTTTTTATTCATTGTTATATACCATAAGCCTTTCTTAAAAGTGACATTGGATGCAAGTAATTGAGTTCTTTATCTTTAATTGAATCTATTTGCGCTCCCGCCATAGGACAATCTGATGTAAAAACATCATAATCACCTTGCTCAATTTTTCTAATTATGGGTTTTGCTATCTTCACTGAGGATTGCCTATATTGTTTTTTGACGCCATAAGTTCCATCATGTCCAGAGCATTTCTCTAGAGGAGTCACTCTAGTTTCAGGTATTAACTGCAGTATATCCCTAGTTTTGAGGCCAATACTTTGAACTCTTAAATGGCATGGTACTTGATAAAAAATAGAACCAAGTGAAGTATTAAATTCCTTATTCAGTTTTCCTGCCTTTTCCATCTGAAATAAATAATCAAATGGATCTGTAAATGCTTCTGAGACCAAAGAAACTTCTTCATTATCAGGAAATAACAAAGGCAATTCTTGTTTAAACATCAAGACACAAGAGGGTATAGGGGAAATAATTTTCCATCCCGCAACTGCCCAAGGATAGAGTTGGGGTATATTGATATCTTTAGCTTTAGCAACTGATTCAATATCGCCTAGTTCCAATTTAGGCATGCCACAACATTTTTCCGTATCTGCAAAAACGATAGGAATATTGTTCTTTTCATAACAAGCAATTGTATCTTCAATAATCTCCGGATTATTCTTATTGCCATAACAAGTGGCAAATAATACAACGCCTGGCTTATTACTCTCAGATTGAATAACTTTATTTTGTTTTTTGTAACTGGATAATTTTTTACGAGCTGACTGACTATAAAATTTAGGTCTTGGAGCTTTGCGATCTATACCTATCATTTTTTCTGCTGCTATTCGACCTACCTTAGTGTTGTTTATAGCATTGATAGTTCCAGCGACTATTGGAATACCTAAAAAAGCACCTAGTTTCTCAGGATTACTAAGAATTTTTTCTTGGGTATTTGCTCCTTTTTCTTTAAATTTAAGAGCCTTAGCTCTAAGCATTAAATGAGGAAAATCAATATTAAATTCATGTGGTGGTACATATGGGCACTTTGTTTTAAAGCAAATATCGCACAAATAACAGTTGTCTATAACATCCCAAAATTTTTCTTCTTCAACATCATGTATATCTCCTGTTGGAGTATCATCAATCAAATCAAATAATTTAGGGAAAGAATCACATAAATTAAAACAACGTCTGCAACCATTGCAGACATCGAAAACCCTTTTTAATTCATCGAAGAGCTCTTTTGGATTTGAGAAATTATCATTCTCCCATTCAATTGGATGTCTAATAGGTGCTTCTAGGCTCCCTTCTTTGTATTCACTCATATTTTTATCAAAAAAGGAGGACTGACTGAGCCCTCCCCTTTTTTTAATACCTTATGTATTATTTATTCTTTAGAAATNCTCGATTATGCGTCTAGATTATCTAAGGCTTGTTGAAATCTATTAGCGTGCGATCTTTCTGCCTTTGCTAGTGTCTCAAACCAATCTGCTATTTCATCAAATCCCTCATCTCTTGCAGTTGAAGCCATTCCAGGATACATGTCCGTATACTCATGTGTCTCGCCTTCAATAGCAGCTTTAAGATTATCAGATGTAGCCCCCATAGGAAGTCCTGTAGCAGGATCACCTGTTTCTTCTAGATATTCTAGATGGCCATGGGCATGTCCTGTTTCTCCTTCACCTGTGGATCTAAATACTGTTGCTACATCGTTGTAACCTTCTACATCTGCTTTAGCTGCGAAATAAAGGTACCTTCTGTTAGCTTGAGATTCTCCTGCAAATGCAGCCTTTAGATTTTCTTCAGTTTCACTTCCTTTCAAACTCATTTTACTCTCCTTAACGATTGTTTATTTTTAGAATGATTCTAATTTTACATCAGTCTGCGTCTAGCGACAACTATTTTCAAATACCAAAAGTAAATAATTAGAGTGTTTATTTATTCGGTGTTCTTTTATAATTAAATAATGACAAAAACAAAAAAAGAAAAACAAAGCATTGAGCAAAATCTTAGTAAACTTGAACATATCTTAGAGGAGCTTGAAAACGGTGAGTTGGAATTGGATGAAGCTATGAAAAAATTTGAAGAAGGCATAAAATTATCCAGGGAATGTCAACAAACATTGGAAGAAGCTGAGATGAAAATAAAAATTCTTATGGATGGTAAACTCAAAAATACGGATCAAAATCTAGATCAATAAATACTTTACCAATAGTATCAAGATTATTGAGTACCCTGCTGCAATCAAATCATCGAATATAACACCAACAGGATTCTTCATATTATTATCGATTAAATTAATAGGATATGGTTTAGCTATATCAAAAAGACGAAATATACAAAATGCACCAATTGCCCAAATTGGATCTGGTGGTATAAAGTGAGCAACTAACATCATAGCTAATATTTCATCAACAACAATTTCTTTATGATCCTCAAAACCAATTACTTCCATAGATTTATAGATAGCAATAAAACTTATAAGTGTTAATGCTATAAAAAAGAGAAGACTGCTTATATTGGGATAAGATAGATGAGCATAAAATATATACAAACAAAGTCCTAGAGCGCTTCCAAAAGTCCCAGGTGCAAAAGGGATTAAACCAATGCCACCACCAGTTGAAATAAATAGAAAAGGATTAGTTATAACAAGTTTAAATGTTAATTTTATAATTTAACTCCCATTATTGTTGAAGCAGACCAAAACCAATTAATTCTAAAATTGTCTGCACTTTGAATACAAATATTTAAAGATTTTAACATTGATTCTATCTCATAACTGTACAAGCTGTTGTATGGCTTATAATCAAAAGTTTTTGTATAAAAGTTAGCCAACCTCATCATTATAGAATCCTGAGTCCAATCAGTAATGATTATTTTGCCAGATTTTTTTAACACTCGATAAGCTTCTTTTAAACATTGTTCCTGATTATCAAAGTGTCCAATACAATTAGATAAGATCACCCAATCAAATTTCTCAGTATCAAAAGACAATTGGTCGGCTCTTTCTTTTTTAAGGTTAACTTTCTCAGAAACTTTTGTTGCAGCTTCATTGAGCATGGCTTGATTAGAATCGATACCTGTTAAAGAAATATGAGGATATTTTCTCTCCATTATGTCTAAAAAAATACCAGTACCACAAGCTATATCCAATAACTCTGTTTCTCTCTCTACATGAATCAAATCTAATGACCTAGAAAAAGAAGCCAGACAATAAGTTCGCCATCTTTTATCATAAGTAGCAGCCCTATTAGTGTAATCCAACATTAATTTGATTTTTCTTTCATTTAAAAATGTTCAAACGCTCCACCTGATAACTTAAAATCAGTACCGTTATCATCCAATAGTTTGAGATTTTTTTCTTTTATTTCTCCAACACAAGTCACGAAAACTTTATTTGTTGATTCATACTCTTTGTGAAAATCTTTTTTTAACTCTCTTGGTATAGTAAAGCATAATTCATAATCATCACCTCCAAGGAGCGCTGCATTGATAGCTTCTTCTCGTTCTATATTATTTGATAATAATTCAGCTATTGGTAAATTTGAAACCTTAATCTCAGCACCAACATTACTGGCTTTAATAATCTTCTGTAGATCTGAGTAAAAACCATCCGAAATATCAATCATGGAACTAGCAAACCGACTAATCACTTTCGATTCTTCGAGTCTAGGATTGGGATATAAAAAATCTTGAATAAGTTGTATAGATGAACTATTTTTGTTGCCCTGTTGTATATTTTTTAAGCCTTGTGATGCATTTCCTAAAAAACCAGTGACATAAACTAAGTCCCCAATTTTAGCAGTGCTTCTTTGAATAAATTTATTTTTAGGAACGGAGCCTTGCAATGTTACAGAAAATAGCTCTGGACCAGAAATGGTGTCTCCACCAATAAGTGAGACATTATACTCATTAGCTAACTGTGAAAATCCTGTTATAAATTGATCTAACCATAATTGATTAATTGAAGGCCTACTAAATACTAAACTTGCCCATAATGGTTTTGCTCCCATTGCAGCCATATCACTTAAATTAATAGCTAAGCAACGATGGCCTATGGCTTGTGCTTCAATCCCTTTGGGATAATGAATACCTTCTGCAATCGCATCAGTTGTAGTCACTAAGTGATAATTAGAATCTATGCATGTAACAGCTCCATCATCGCCGATACCCTGAATGATTTTTTTATAATGATTAGTAGAGGTTTTTTGTTTTAATGCATCAATGATTTCTATTTCTGAAACTGGAGTCATTAACTCAATCCAAATTCTTTATTTTATTCTTACTCACTGAATCTAGAATAGCATTAACATATTGAAAACTACCATCGGCTCCAAAAGTTTTAGCGAGCTCAATGGCTTCGTTCATAATAACGGTTTCTGGAATGTCTTCACAGTAGAGCATTTCATAAGAGCCTATCCATAAAATACTGAGTTCAATAGGATCAATCTGTTTAATTTTTCGATCTAAAAAAGGAGTTATGTCCTCACTTAATTGATTTGTATTTTTAAGAATATGCTCCAATAGAAACTTGAAATATTTTTGGTCAATCCTCTTATATTCACTCAGAGTCTTTGCTTGCTTTAGAAGAGATTGCAAATTATCAGCATTAATCTGATATTGATAAAGAGCTTGCACAAGCAATTCCCTGGATCCAGTTCTACCTCTTCCAGAAAATCTTTTTTCTTTTTCTTCATTCTGAGTCATTCTGATACTGTGTTCTTAAAATTTAAATATTACTAAAATATTGTATAGCTTTCTCTCGATCCACTTTGAGTTGATTCTTCAGTTCACTAAGATCATTAAATTTCTGTTCATCTCTCAAATAATCTAAAAATTCTACATTGATATATTTCAAATAGATATCTTGATCAAAATTTAATAAATGGATTTCTAAACAAAGTTCCTCTCCTCCCACAGTAGGTTTAAAACCAATATTTGCAATCCCTGGAATTTCTTTATTCATACTCTCAATCCTTACTTTGACATAGAAAACACCTCTAAGTGCTGAATCTAATCTACTAAGATTGATATTTGCTGTTGGAAATCCAATTGTTTTTCCAAGAGACTTGCCACGAATAACTCGGCCAGTTATGGAGTAGTTTCTACCTAATATTTTATTGGCTCTAGGTAAATGATTTTTCATCAAATATTCTCTAACCAAACTGCTGGATACTCGAGAGTTATTATTAATAATGCTGCTTAACTGTAAGACTTTAAAATTATTAGTCTTACCAGACTCTATTAAATCTATTACTGAACCGGATCGATTTTTTGCAAATTTAAAATCATCACCAATAATTAAATATTTAATATTAAATAAATTAATTAGATGCTTACTTATAAATTCACTTGGAGACAAGTTTTCCATAGTCTCATCAAAAGGTGGGGCATAAAAATAGTCTAGTTGATATTGATTGACCAAGAGAAATTTATCTCTTAACGAAGTCAATCTTTGTTTGTGCCTTTTTTTAGAAAAGTATTCATTGGGAGTGGGCTCAAATGTAAAGAATACTGAGGGTAAATTGATCTCTTTTGATTTTTTTATTAATTCATTAATTAATGCTTGATGGCCTAAATGTATTCCATCAAAAATACCAATTGTGGCAACTGATCCATTCTTAAATAATGGATTATTATTCTCAGGTCGTCTAATAAATTTCATAGTTTCAGTTATTACTAGAGATAAACAAAAAGATTTAGCTTTTTGTCAGTACATTGATCATACCAACTACGGCAAGAGCGGCTTCATGACCTTTATTGCCAGTGTCACTTCCTGACCTTTCTATTGCTTGCTCCATTGTGTCGCAAGTCAATACTCCAAAACCAATAGGAATCATATTATCTAAAGCAACTGTCATTATTCCTGATGTTGTCTCAGCTGCGATAAAATCAAAATGAGGTGTTGCACCTCTGATGATTACACCTAGAGCTATGATGGCTTCATAATCTCCAGATAGTGCAATTTTTTTTGCCATAAGAGGTATTTCAAAAGCACCTGGTACTCTAACAATATCAATTAGTTCCTCATTATAACCATTATTATTAAGTGTTTTCATTGAGATCTCTATCATGGAATTCACTAAAAACTCATTGAATGTTGAAGCAATGATAGAGATTTTTTTTGCATTCGAGTGCATAACCTAGATTCCTTCTTTATCTATATATTCTAATATTTCAAGATCAAATCCAGATATTGCTTGCATTTGTTTTGGTTCACTCACGACTCTCATTTTTTTAATTCCTATTTCTCTTAATATTTGTGAACCAGTACCATAATTTCTTAAAATTGAGTTGTTGTTATTACTGATCTTATTTTCTTTACTTTTTGATAAATTCTTAACAGCATTTATCAAGTCTTTTGGTAGTTCTTGGTAGCATAATACAACCAAAACAGCTGTGTCCGATTGAGCAATTTGTTTCATAGCAGATTTTAATGGCCAGCCTAAATTATCATTATCGATTCCAATTGAATCTCTTATCGTATTACTAACATGGACTCTGACGAGTGGAATAGAACTTTCGTGAATAGTGCCCTTAGTTAATGCAAAGTGAATTTCTTTATTAATGTGATCTTGAAATGTTATTAGATTAAATTTTCCATATTCTGTATTAATTTTTTCTTCATGAATTTTTTCGATAGATTGCTCGTTAGACATTCTATAGCGAATTAAATCTGCAATAGTGCCTATATTTATTCCATGTTTTTTGCCAAATTCAACCAAATCTGATCTTCTTGCCATGCTTCCATCTTCATTAAGAATCTCAACAATAACTGATGCAGCTGTCAACCCAGCAAGTCTAGCTAAATCACAACCGGCTTCAGTATGGCCTGCTCTAGTTAATACTCCGCCTGGTTTAGCCATTAAAGGAAAAATATGGCCTGGCTGTACAAGATCTTCTGGTTTTGCATTTGGAGCAGTTGCAACTTTCACTGTTCGAGCTCTATCTTGAGCGGATATACCAGTCGTCACTCCTTCAGAAGCTTCAATAGAGACTGTGAAGTTAGTGGCCTCTAATCCATTATTTTGTGTGGACATTAAAGGCAAACGAAGCATATTGCATCTGCTTTGTGTGAGTGTAAGACATATCAAACCTCGGCCGTTTTTAGCCATAAAATTAATATCTTCAGGTGTTACTTTATCGGCCGCAATAATTAAATCACCTTCATTTTCACGATCTTCATCATCAACAATGATGACCATCTTACCCGACCTCAAGTCATCAAGTATGACTTCAATAGGGGTGAATTCTATCTTATCTTTAATGCTCATAAAACCTTACTATTGGGTAATTATTCTCTCAACATAGCGCGCTAGCATATCAAATTCTATATTAACAATCGTCCCTTCTTTATATTCGCTCATTATTGTTGTTTCTTTTGTATGGGGTATGATTGCCACTTCAAATCCTTTATCTATTAATTTATTAACGGTCAGACTGACTCCATTGATTGAAATTGAACCTTTTTTAGCAATCAGATGACATTCTGATTTAGTCTCAAATTGCATAATGGTGGAATTTCCATCAGGAATGACTTGAGTTACTTCAGCCATGTGGTCNACATGNCCAAACACAAAATGACCATTAATTGTGTCTCCCAGAGCTAATGATTTTTCAATATTAGCCCATGAACCTTGCTCCAATAAGCCTAAATTACTACAGGTGATAGTTTCTCTTGAAACATCGACAGTAAAGCTATTAGTACTGAGTTCAATAGCAGTTAAGCAGACGCCATTAACTGCAATACTGCCCCCAATAGCAACATCAGTAAAAGTTAGTTCTTCAGAATTGAAGACCATTCTATAATCATTACCTTTAGAACTTAACTCTATAAGTTGTGCTTTGCCTTCAATAATTCCACTAAACATTTTCTATTTTTCTCAGAATAACTTTGATATCTGGTCCAATCTGATCGATATCGTTAATTTTAAAATTATATTTCTCTGACATCTCATGAAGAATAGGTAAATCAAAAATTCCTCGAGCTTTATCGCCTAAGAAACATGGCGCTAGATAAAGAACTATTTCATCTATTAAATTNTGTTTAAGAAATGCGCCATTGAGAATTGAGCCTGCCTCAATCAAAANTTCATTCATTTCTTCTACGCCAAGATCTTTTATAACATCCAATAAAGAAACTCTGCCCTCTATTTCTTTTGTTGTTCTTATGATATTTCTGATTTGTGATTCATTATGATCTTTTTTCAAAGAATAAATGTATTTTTCGCCCGGTAATTTTAAGATATTTTCATCACCCACTATTCTAAGATTCGAATCCAGAATAATCCTTTTTGGTTGATGCTCATTTTTAAAATTATTAAGCCTTACATTCAATGATGGATTATCAGCCAAAATAGTCGAAATAGAAGTTAAAATGCCNCAACTTCGTGCTCTATATTTTTGCACATCTTTTCTTGATTCCTCAGATGTAATCCATTGACTTTTTCCATTTTTCAAAGCNGTTCTTCCATCTAGGCTTGCTGCAATCTTGGTTCTTATAAAAGGAANTCCTTTATTCATTCTCTTTAAAAAACCAAGATTAATCTCTTTTGATTCATTCTCCAAAAGGCCATTCTCAACCTCAATTCCAGAGGACTGTAATAACTCTTTACTATTGCCAAAAACTTTTGGATTTGGATCATTCATTGCAAAAAAAACTTTTTTCACTTTAGCTTCTATTAAAGCATTCACACATGGTGGTGTATTGCCAGTATGGGTACAGGGTTCTAATGTTATATAGACTGTTGAATTAACAGCGTTTTCTCCAGCATCATTTAAAGCCATAACTTCTGCATGTGACTGGCCTGTTTGATTATGCCAGCCTTGACCAATAANTNTATCATCTTTTACAATTACACATCCTACTCTAGGATTTGGCATGCAAGTATTGATTCCTTTTTTTGCAAGATCAAGAGATAGACTCATATACTTAATATCATTTTTTTTCATCTTTTCTTTCTTCTTCTGGGAAGATAGATATTTGTGATTTTCTTTCCTCTGAGTTAGGAGTATCCCTTAACGATTCAATTTCTTTTTCAAACTCTTCAATATCTTGAAATCTCCTATAAACTGAGGCGTACCTTACAAAGGCAACTTCATCAACTTGTTTTAATTCGTCCATAACTATTTCGCCTAACATTCTAGACTGGATCTCTCTCTCGCCCATTTTTTGTACTTTACGAACAACTCTGGATATTAACTCTTCAATGAGTTCAATACTCAGTGGTCTTTTTTCTGTTGCTATTAAAATTCCATTTCTCAATTTACTCTCATTAAAAGGCTCTCTGGACTGATCTCGTTTTACTAACTTAGGAAGGACAAACTCAGCTGACTCAAAAGTAGTGAATCTATCCTTGCATTGAATACACTCCCTTCTTCTTCTGATTTGATAGCCATCGCCAGCAAGTCTAGAGTCGACTACTTTGGTTTCTTGATTACCACAATATGGACAATGCATTCTCTTTATCTTGAAGTATAGACTGGAAATTTTTCGCAGAGTTCTAGAACTTGTTTTCTTATTGTAAGTTGTACTGCTTTATCCTCAATATTACTAAGAACAGCAATCATCATCTTAACTAGCATCTTGATTTCTTCCTCTCTAAAGCCTCTGGTAGTAATAGCAGGTGTTCCTATTCTTAATCCACTCGTTACCATAGGAGATCTTTTATCATTAGGAACTGAATTCTTATTCAATGTAATATTTGATTGCCCTAATGCGAACTCTGCATCTGCTCCTGTTATATCTTTGTCCATTAAATCAACTAAAAATAAATGACAATCGGTACCCCCAGAAACAATCTGATAGCCATTTTTTTGAAATAAAGAAGCCATCAGTTGAGCATTGGAAATAACTTGTTTTTGATAATTTTTAAATTCAGGAGCCATTGCTTCTTTAAAGGCATGGGCTTTAGCGGCTATTACATGCATTAGTGGACCACCTTGCGTACCAGGAAAAACCTGCTTATTAATGGCTTTCTCTATCTCATCATTTTTTCTTGCAAGAATAATTCCTCCTCTTGGACCTCGTAATGTTTTATGAGTAGTGGAAGTTGTAACATCGGCAATAGGAACAGGATTTGGATAACACCCAGCTGCAACTAAACCTGCAATATGGGCCATATCCACTAATAGGTATGCCCCCACAGAATCTGATATTTCTCTAAATTTCTGCCAATCTGCTATTCTTGAGTAAGCTGAAAAACCACCTACAATCATCTTCGGTTTATGTTCTAGAGCCAGTCTTTCGAGCTGATTATAGTCAATCTCTCCAGTTTTATCGCTCAACCCATATGAAATAAAATTATAAAGCTTGCCAGAAAAATTTACTTTCGCCCCATGAGTTAAATGCCCACCTTCGGATAAGCTCATACCTAAAATAGTATCTCCAGGATTTAGTAAAGACATGTAGACTGCCATATTAGCCTGAGACCCAGAATGAGGTTGAACGTTTGCAAAATCTGCTTTAAACAATTCTTTTGCCCTATCAATGGCTAAAGACTCTGCAACATCAACATGTTCACAACCACCATAATACCTTCTATTCGGATAGCCTTCTGCATACTTATTAGTTAAAACAGAACCTTGTAAGGCCATAACAGATGAGCTTGCATAATTCTCTGAAGCAATGAGCTCAATATGTTCTTCTTGTCTTTGTTCCTCAGCTAGAACAGCAGAACGAAGTTCATTATCCAAAGTGTTGATTATTTCACTAGTACTCATGATTATCCTTATATTAAGAGATGCATTTAAATTCTACTCACTTCATCTCTATTGTTCGATCAATTATTAAATCTTTATTTATCTAGTCAACCCATTCCCTAACATTACTGAACATTTTCAACCAAGGCCCGTATGTACCCCAATCTTTTGGCGCCCAGGAATGTTGCACAGTCCGCAGAACTCTTTCAGGATGAGGCATGATTATGGTTGATCTGCCATCAACTGAAGTAAATCCTGCTGTACCCAAATTAGACCCATTAGGATTTGAAGGATATTTTACTGCTGGTTGGCCATGATTATCAACATATCTGATCGCTATCTGTTGCTGTTTTGTTAATATTGATTCATCAGAATTATTGTGATATTCAACCCTTCCCTCCCCATGTGAAGTCACTATGGGAATAATACTTCCCTGCATCTCTGACAAGAATAGTGATTTATTATCCAATACTTCAACCATATTGAGTCTTGCTTCAAATTGTTCAGATAAATTAGTTACAAATCTTGGCCAATGTCCTGCACCGGGAATAATATCTTTGAGTTGCGATAACATTTGACAGCCATTACATACCCCCAAACTAAATGTATTAGATCTATTAAAAAACTCTTTAAACTCCTCATTTGCAAATTCATTGAATAAAATCGATTTAGCCCAACCTCCTCCTGCACCCAATACATCTCCATATGAGAATCCACCACAGGCAATAAGACCAACGAAATCATTAAGAGTTCTTTTACCCTCAAGTAAATCAGTCATATGAATATCATAGGTATCAAAACCAACAGTATGAAAAGCAATAGCCATCTCAATATGACTATTCACTCCTTGATCACGAAGTATTGCAACCTTAGGCCTATTGGTATCTCTTAAGGATTCATTCTGAATATTAACTGGTTCAAAACTAATGGATGGACAAAGCCCTGGATCTTCTACAAAAATGCTTTCAAAACCTTCCTTAGCTGTTATTGGATTATCGCGATGAGCTTGCATTTTATAGGATAATTCTGACCACATTTTTCGTAGCTCATTTAAATCATAAGTTTTTTCATACCCATAATCTGCTCTAAGTCTAATTGTCTTTCTTTTTATAACTTCAGCTATTTTTAAACTATTTTTTGCAAGAGAATATTTGTTCAGAACAGCCATCACTTCATCTAAATCATTGTTTTCAACTTGAAGCAAACCACCAAGCTCCTCAGTAAATAACAATCTAAGTGTTTCATCTTTAGTATTTGAATTGAGGTGAATGTCCATACCTATATTTCCAGCAAAAGACATTTCGCAAAGACTTGCAAAGAGTCCGCCATCGGATCGATCATGATAAGCAAGGATTTTTTTATCTTTTTTTAATTGTGTTATCGCTTCAAAGAACTTAACAAGTAAATCAGAATCATCTAAATCAGGAGGNAATCCCATCTCTATGTTATATACCTGAGACAGGCATGAAGCCCCTAACCTATTTTTTCCTCCGCCAAGATCGATCAAAATAATTGATGAACTTTCTTTTGGTTGCAGCTGAGGTGTGATGGTATTTCTGACATCTTCAACTGGAGCAAAAGCAGAAATCACCAAAGATAAAGGTGAATTAACCTGCTTTTTCTTTCCTCCTTCATTCCATGCAGTTTGCATGGAGAGTGAATCTTTACCTACAGGAATAGTCAAACCAATCTGACTGCACAGATTTAATGTTATGGCTTCAACGGTTTCAAATAANGCTTGTTTTTGAGGATCAGTTTGTATTGATGACATCCAATTAGCAGACAATTTAATATCAGTGATGCTCTTTATATCTGCAGATAAAGCATTTGTGACTGCTTCGGCTACAGCTAAACGGCCTGATGCACTTGGATTTAGTATAGCTACTGGTGTTCTCTCCCCCATAGACATTGCTTCACCATGATTAGAGAAATGGTCTCGTATCGTCACTCCAACATTACTCACTGGAACTTGCCATGGACCAACAAATTGGTCCTGAGAAATCAATCCTCCAACTGAACGATCACCAATATGAATTAAAAACGTTTTATCTGAAACGGTTGGAAATCTCAAAATATATTCGCAAGCTTGTTCTATTTCTATACCCTCTAAAGAATCTTCAATAATATCAATTTCCGAAGTACTAATATGGATTTGAGTTTTTGGTGGATTGCCGAATAAAACATCCATCGGCATATCGATGGGGTAATTATTAAAATGGTCATCCTCTAATTTCAAATTGCCATGAGTAGCAATTTTACCGACTACAGAATAAGGGCATCTCTCTCTTTTACAAAGACTATTGAACAAATCAAGATCATCTGAATGTATTGATAATACATAACGCTCTTGAGATTCATTGCACCAGATTTCAAGTGGAGTCATGCCTAATTCAGAATTTTGAATGTCCCGCAATTTAAGATCTGCAGACATATGACTGTGATCCACAATTTCAGGTATAGCATTCGATAACCCTCCAGCTCCCACATCATGAATAAGTATAATCGGATTATCACCCTCATTATCAATACCCAAACTAAAACAAGAATTGATTACCTCTTGGGCTCTTCTTTCCATTTCAGCATTGCCGCGTTGGACTGAAGCAAAGTCTAATTCTTCCTTGGTTTTACCTGATACAACTGACGAGGCAGANCCTCCCCCCAACCCAATCAACATAGCAGGGCCNCCAAGAACTATAAGAAGTGATCCCTTCTGTGTATCCCGCTTATCAACAGATGAACTTGAGATATTTCCCACACCACCAACAATCATAATCGGTTTATGATAACCCCATGATAATTCAGATTTAGCATCTTGTGTGGATTCGAAAGTTCTAAAAAAACCAAGAATATTTGGTCTGCCAAATTCATTATTAAATGATGCTCCTCCAATTGGTCCCTCTGTCATGATATTCA
>JGI26261J51718_1000182_pt1 | contig 32217 bp, 30 predicted proteins | sample SaaInlV_135m_DNA_3_FD_51718 | JGI IMG/M metagenome (IMG submission 51718)
GATTTGTCTGCATACCTTCAAACAACTCTCCTGTTTTAAACTCACGTGCGACGGTGCCTTCGGCAAAATTGGTTAGATAGCAAATAGACGCATAGCACATTTCAAGTTCGCGGGCGAGAAAGAGTTCCGGAGCAAGGGTCATTCCAACAAGATCTCCACCATGTAAGCGAAATTTTTTAATTTCAGCAGGGGTTTCCAGTCGTGGTCCTTCAGTGCAGACATAGACTGCTTGCTCGTGATGAGAGAATCCAAGTGAGCGCATTGAATCATGGACTACTTGTTGGATTTGAGGGCAAAAGGGGCGATCTTGGCGAATAAAACCAAGGCCCCGGTTTTTAAAAAAAGTGGTTTCCCGGTTTTTAGTCTCATCAATTATGTCATTAGGTAATACATATTCGCCTGGCTTAAAAGATGGGTTGATGATACCTGGGCCAGACCACGAAATAATACGCTCAACGCCACATTCCTTGAGGGCATAAATATTGGCGCGATAATTAACAAATGGAGCAGTGATTGAATAGTCTTTTTCTCCGTGCCGTGACAGAAATAGGTATTCTAAGTTACCAGCCCGAAAATGATGAATAGGGGCGCTTTTCCCAAAGGGAGTTTCTAATGTGATGGTATCTATATTTTCTCCTAGAGCACCATTTGTAAGTAGATCATATGCACCGCTTCCACCTATAACACCAAGTGGAGTTGAAACAGGATCTTTCCCCGGAGATTTGCTCATTGGTGTGAATAAGTTTGAATATCATTTACATAATGGCTTGCCGAGTCGAGAATCGAACGGATTTCATTCTCGGTCAGTTTGCGTTTGACTTTTGCCGGCGCTCCTATTACCAAGTTGCCAGGTTGTATGGTAGTGCTTGGAGTCACTAGAGAACCTGCACCAACTATACAGTTTTCCCCAATTGTCGAACCATCCATTACCGTCGCGCCCATTCCTATAAGACAGCGAGATTCAATGGTACAGGCGTGAAGGGTAGCATTGTGCCCGACAGTTACTTCATCTCCAATGGTGAGCGGATACTTTTTTCGAGCCACGTGAAGCACGCAACCATCCTGAATATTGGTACGTTTTCCGATCCTAATATAATTAACATCACCACGAATTACTGCATTGAACCAAATACTACTTTCCGCACCTATTACTACATCACCAATTACCGCAGCACTTTCAATAATATAGGCTGAAGAATCAATGCGGGGCATTTTGTTTTGGAATGCTAAAAGCATTTTACCTATTCAAGGATTACTAGTTTGATTGTTAAAATTAAATTATTGCCAGCTGAAATGTTAAAAATAACTATTAAGGTGAAATGGAAATTTTAGATTTAGTGTTCAGTTTGTTTCGCTAAAGTTAAATGTACATTTCGCATAATATCGTAACATTTATTTGCCAGAATTTTTCGATCAGTCTCCCCTTGAAGCGAGGGTAGAATTTGAACCGTTACATCCAATTGTTGTTGTTTTAGAAGTTTAATAAGATGTGTTAGGAAATTAGTATTATGCCAACAGGCAACAGATGGTTTTTTGTTGTCATGATAATAAACCACAACAGGTACTACCGGTTTCCCAGTTTGAATAGCTGCTTCAAAATGGGATGATTTAAACGGTAAAATATCCTTACCATCTGTGGCCTGTGCTTCTGGAAAGAGGACTACAGAGCACTTTGCCTTCAAGCGGCGCTGAATTTGGTCAATCGTGAAGCGAACCTGTTGTTTTTGGTTTCTGTCCACGAAAATAGTAGCGCCAAGTTGTGTTAACCAGCCCACAAAAGGCCATCGTCGGACCTCAGCTTTAGATACAAAAAAAGATGGGAAACAGGAACCCATAACAAAAATATCCGGTGCGCCCACATGATTTGCAATGATAAGCGACCCTGGGGTAACCATAGATTTATGGTCTACCTTAACTTTAATATTAAATAATAAGCATGAGCATTGTGCCCACAGTGTTGAAAAAAAAATAACAGTACGGTAATAATTTTCTTTAGACAAACAATAAATAAAAAACAAAATAAAACCTATTAGTCCGAAACAAATATAGGTTGGGACTAAAACGAGCATTCTTGTTATAGCGAGTAGGTATCCCATGGGAGTTTTAGAATGTTTCTTCAGTTTTGTTTATTATGCCGAGCATGTCGGTTAATAATATCCGAGCGGCATTATTTGCTATAGAGAATACTAGTTCTGAGGTCTTGAATTTTGGAGAAACGTTAGTGTTAAGAGAATAGGTTAATTTCTTAGCGATATGGGACCATGCCGATTGGCTTTTAAGGATGCTGTAATGAATTTTATCTATACCGCAAAACTGATTCATGTCATTGATTACAGTTACCTTCTTATTGGAAGACTGTAGAATGAACTTGTTGATAACTGTAATATTATTTGAGGCCTGAGAGTATTTTATCGGACTCCTTGGAAAAAAAATCTGACGGATGATGTGAAAGCGTAATTCACTAATATCATTTTCGAGGTCTACGGGGATTGAAGTAATAAAAATATTTGTTTTAAACTCACCCAATGCGTTAACGAGGTATTGCAAGCCGTTAATGATTTTCTCCGATGAAACACCGTACATAATGTCATTGCCAATATCTGTGATAAGAGCGATTACCGGCTGGTCTTTTACCCTTTTGTTTCGGACTGCTTCCAGAATACCGCACTTGAGAATCGGGGAATAGACTGCGTTGAGTATTCCACCGCGGCTGAGATAGCCCCTTCCTGGGCCCATGGCATGAAGAAAACTCGCTGGCCTTGGGAATATGCATCGTTCGATGCAGTCTTTCAATCCATGAAAGGAACGAGCTAGATTGCTTGCACCAAGGAAAATAAAAAGTACAGGGTTTTGTNTTTGATCCTCAGTCGAAGTGGTTAGAGGGAGGATAAGGGACATGTTTGCTTTTTATTAAGCATTGTTTCCCCCGGTGAGTTGGGCTCACTCCGCAGGAATGGGATTGACATAAATTTCACGAGGCCTAACCCCATCTGAGGGACCCACCACGCCATCTCGCTCCATCATTTCTATAATGCTTGCGGCACGATTGTAACCTATTCTTAACCTTCTTTGTATGTATGAAATAGAAGCTTGTCGGTCTTTTGCGACTAATGCCAAGGCTTCGTCATACCTTTCGTCGTATTCTTCTGTTTCTTCAGGTTTTTTCTTGTCTGTTACCACAACTTCAAAAATCTCTTCTTTATAGGTAGGTTTTTTTTGTTCCTTAATGAAACTTATAATCTTTTCAATTTCCTCATCACTTACCATGGCACCATGAATTCGTAACAGCCGGTGAGTTCCTGGGGGCATAAATAACATGTCTCCTTTCCCAAGAAGTTTCTCGGCCCCCATGGAATCAAGGATAGTTCGGGAGTCGACTCGAGAGGTTACCTTGTAGGACATACGAGACGGGAAATTGGCTTTGATGATTCCGGTTAAAACGTCAACAGAAGGACGCTGTGTGGCAACAATTAAATGAATNCCAGACGCGCGCGCCATTTGAGCAAGTCTAGTGAGTGCTTCTTCTACTCCCTTAGAAGCAACCATCATAAGGTCAGCCAATTCATCGATGACAATCAGAATGTAGGGTAGTTTTTCTGGGGGTTCGGTGGGTTTGTCGTTTTCTTTCTCTAGTTCGTCAGATTCCACTTCGTGAGGTTTGATAGTGTTTTTATTATCCTGCTCCCATTGTTTTAGTTTTTGCTCATATTTTTTACGTTCTTTATCTATCTTTACGTTGAACCCGCTGAGGTTTCGAACACCTATTTCAGCCATCATCTTATATCGATTTTCCATTTCCTGTACAGCCCAGGCTAAGGCTGCAGCGGCTTTTTTCGGGTTCGTGACAACCGGTGCAATAAGGTGAGGAATCCCATCGAAAATCGATAGTTCCAACATTTTTGGATCAATCATTATCATTTTGACTTCATCAGGCGTAGCGTTAAGAAGAATACTGCAGATCATGGCGTTTAATCCGACGCTTTTCCCAGAACCAGTAGAACCAGCCATCAAAAGATGTGGGATTGTGGCCAGATCTTGCGCTACAGGTACGCCAATATTGTCTTTTCCAATTACCATCATTAATTTTGAATTCGATTCGGCAAACTCTTTAGAAGTTATTATTTCTTTAAATGAAACAACTTCCTTTTTAACATTAGGAATTTCTATTCCTACGACAGGTTTTCCTGGGACAGGGGCAAGAATGCGTAAGCTAAGCGCTCGCATAGCGAGTGCAAGGTCATCGCTCAAGGAGAGAATTCTACTGACCTTGATTCCTGGGGCAGGTTCAAATTCATATAATGTGATGACAGGCCCAGGGAGAACTTGCACGACTTTTCCTTCTACTCCAAAGTCAGCTAGTTTGCGTTCTAATATAGAAGTACTGATCAGGATTTCTTCTTTCATTTCATCCGAGTTTTCTATCGGTAAAGGATCATGTAGCAAACTGACAGGTGGAATTTGATAATTTCCGTTTTCAGGTGTCGGTGGTTGTTTTTCCTCCACAATAAAACCGGTATTTCTATTTTTTCTCCGAGGGACAATGGTAGGAACCTGAGTCGATTCCGTGGTTTTTTCAGGAGGTCTGGTTCTTGTTATAATTAAAGGTTCGGTTGGTTCAAATATTTCATTGGGATTTTCTTTAGCAATAATAGTAGACTCACGAACAGTATTGACCCACTCGCTTACCACTAGTTTTAACTTGTTAGATAGTCGCAATAACTTACCAATACCTGTTCCTGTAAGTTTGCCCATGGTTTCCAGCATAGGGTTTACAGTTTTTCCCGTCATGGCAAGGAGTGAGGCTAAAATCATGGTGATCAAAAAAATGGTGGCACCGACATTACTTAACCACATGACTAGAAACCTTCCTAGAGCAGTACCTGTGAGACCTCCTACTTGAGCATAATTATTGAAAATAGGATCTGAGTTCATTTGAACTGCGCACAAAGCACACAATCCTATGAGTAAAAAAACTCCTGAAAACAAACGAAGTGGCCAATGATTAAATTCTTTTCCTCGCACGCAAGCCCATCCAATAATCAGGGTTATCACAGGGAAGAAAAACGCACCACTTCCAAAAAACTGGACTAGCCCATCAGAAATATAGGCGCCAACTATACCCCCGGAGTTTGCAACTGATTTCTGAGAGGAAAGNGATGTGTTCATCGATGGATCTGCGGGAGAGTAGGTTGCTANAGATACGATAGAGAATAGGGAAAAGGCCAAGACCGCTATTCCCAGAAAATCGCGAACAAAGATAGAGGTTTTTTTATTCATGAGATGTTGTTTTAAGAGAGGTTTGATTTACCATACGACGTGTAGTGTCTTGAAGCACAGTATCTTTTTTCCAGTCACTGTCAGTTTCTGGGTAATCCAAGGTAAAGTGAAGTCCTCGGCTTTCTTTACGTTGCAAAGCGCTCATTATAATCAAATGAGCGGTGAGAGCAATGTTCCTAAGCTCAAGGGTATTCTTGGTAATTGTGAAATTCCAATAATATTCTTTAATTTCGTTCAGAAGTAACTGAATACGTCTTTCGGCTCGGTGAAGTCTTTTATTTGAGCGTACGATACCAACATAATTCCACATGATTCTTCTGATTTCATCCCAATTATGTGAGACGACAACCGACTCGTCGCTGTCCACTGCGTTTCCACAATCCCAGCTAGGTATGTCATCGGGATTTATATTATTGAATGATCCTGATTTTAGTAGCAGGGCAGCCTTGGCCACGGCTCGATTTGATAGTACAAGTCCCTCCAATAGCGAGTTGGAAGCTAGTCTATTGGCGCCATGCAGTCCAGAGTAGCAAACTTCTCCACTGGCAAAAAGGTGGCGAATGTTTGTTTGGCCATTAAGATCAACTAAGACCCCCCCACAGGTATAATGGGCGGCAGGTACTACGGGAATTGGCTTGTTAACCATATCAAAACCGAACTGTAAGCAGGTTTGGTAGATATTCGGAAAACGTTCGCGTATTTGGTAACCCTTCATATGAGTAATATCTAAATAAACGCAGTCGTCGCCACTTTTTTTCATTTCGTGATCTATGGCGCGGGCCACAATGTCCCGTGGAGCCAGACATCCTAAGGGGTGATAAGTTTCCATGAAAGTGCGTCCATTTTTCAGTCGCAATATACCGCCTTCTCCGCGTACTGTTTCAGAAATTAAAAAAGATTTTGCTTGAGGGTGGTATAAACAAGTTGGATGAAATTGAATGAATTCCATATTAGCTATTTTGGTCCCCGCACGGTAAGCTGCAGCAATTCCATCACCTGTGGCAGTGTCAGGATTGGACGTATAAAGGTAGACTTTTCCAGCACCTCCACTGGCTAACAAGGTGATTTTGCTAAGAAAAGTTTTCACCTGTTTTGTGTTGACATCAAGGGTATATGCTCCAAGAGCTTCATCCTTAGCGCTTCCAGGTTCAACCCTAGAATCTAATCTACCGCGCGTAATAAAATCGATCAGCATATGGTGTGGGAAAACCGTTATATTTTTTTTGCTATTGATTGCCTCAATCATGGCGCGTTCTATTTCTTGTCCTGTAAGATCATTGGCGTGTAGAATTCGATCTCTGGAGTGTCCTCCTTCACGACTCAAATGGTAGTCTTCTCCCCGACGGGTGAACTTAACACCCAAGTTAATTAACTCTCTTACGTGAGAAGGTCCCTCTCTGCAAATGATGCGGACTACGTCCTCACGGCATAATCCACGGCCCGATTCGATGGTGTCACTAGCATGTAATTCAAACGAGTCGTCGTCGGTCATTACAGAGGCTATTCCACCTTGCGCATANAAAGTGGCAGATTCGGCCAGTTTATCTTTACTGACAATTGCCACNGATCCAAATTGAGAGGCCTTGAGGGCAAACGTTAGCCCAGCAATTCCGCTACCGATAACAAGAAAATCNTTTTTAATTATCATATTCTAGATTATAGACCGATTGCCCTTTATTTTCAATGAGATAAAGAAANAGGTTGTCTGGTGTGCCNACCNTATTTCAAACGGAACATGGATCAATGGTTTCACCAAAACCAGAAAAAAGTTATTAGGTTAAAAGGGTGTAGAAGAATAAATAAGTATGGGTGGAACAAAACCAAATTATTTTTATTTATTACTGGAATAAAGTGGGGAAGGAATGAAAGGAAAAATAATGTACAGGTCAGACGACATATTGGTTAACGGATATTGCCTTTTTCATCGATTATGTAAGTTTTATTACTGCTACTATGTTTTGCTGTGGCTTGGAAGTCAGTTTTAGTTTCCTTCCCTTGTGAAATGAGTATATCTACATCAGAAGACTGGATATAGCCATTTTGGGCTTCCTTAGCAATGTNGATAGAACATTGTGTATTAATGTCATCTGCCCAAAATTTTGCACAGGCTTGGTGAAGCTTCTCTAGGTTTTCCTTCGACTCNCTATCATATCTGAGTTGTCTGTAATGCTCTAACTGGGGAGTAGCTATAGCTGCTAGAATGCCGATAATNACGAAAATAATTAACAGCTCTAAAAAACTAAACCCAGTTACATCTTTTTTTCTGTCTAATTTCCATCGCATGTCTTAATTCTCCCGTGGCATTAAATGAATGGCCCTTAGTTAAGCCAGAAAAAAGACCANTNCTAACAATAGTGATTAGTGATAGAGGGGAAATTCGATACTAAAATATAATCNAATAGAAGATAAGGTTAAATCATTTTAAAGTCAACGCTTCAGAGGTGGCCCATTGCCAGACCCGACATTTTTTTTAAGCACCAGTTTTTTTTAGTTNCTTAAAAAGGATTTTAAAAAAGAGTGATGGTATACATGGGGTTAGCGTTAGATAATTAACTGCGGAAAAGAGCTATGAATCAGAGTATAAAACAAATCGGAATATTGGGTGGTAGTTTTGACCCTGTACATATAGGTCATATTGGTTTAGCGCAAGAAACTCATGAAAAGTTTAGTTTAGACCAGATTTTATTTTTACCTGTTTTTCAATCGCCTCATAAAGCTAATATTCCTCTAGCTTCAAGCACCCACCGCATGGCAATGCTAAAGTTGGCTATTAAGGATAATACCCACTTTAGTATTTCGGATACGGAGATACGCAGAGAAGACGTTTCTTATACCATCGATACGATAAACTGTTTTAGATTGCAATATTCAAGCAGTGAGTTGTATCTCATAATTGGGTACGACAATTTATTAGATTTAGATTTGTGGAAAGGTTCACGGCAAATTATGGAAAACTGTCATATATTGGTGGCCTCACGCCCGGGTTTGAAGGCATTTAGTTCAACAGCTAAGATTTTTGGTTTGTTTAATGGAGATTCCCCATATAGTCTTGGTAAGACAAAAAATAAAAATCAGGAATTCATTCACCGTGAAACGGGAAAAAAATTGATTATTTATGATATTAGTCCACGGGATATTTCATCAAGTGTTGTGAGAGAAAAATTAGTGCTCGGAAAACCAGTAGATAACTTGTTGCCTCCGGAAGTTGAAAGATATATTATTGAACACCAAATTTATAAGATGTGACCTAAGCTTCAAAACCAAACGAGCATAATGTGAATGATAGATACGTTAAATGATTTAAAACAATTAGTAGTCCAAGCGGCTGCTGAAAAAAAAGCTTTTGATATTCTAGTTATGGATTTGCGGGAGCGCTCAGATTTGACAGACTTTTTTGTCATTTGCAGCGCAAGTTCGAGAATGCAAGTTCAGGCGATTACCGATTCTATTCTGGATCAAGTTTACGAATCTTCCCACAAATTATCTTCAAGGGAAGGTTACACTTCGGGTAATTGGGTGGTTTTAGACCTGATCGATGTTGTGGCACATATTTTTCATAAAGATGTTCGCGCGCAATATGACCTCGAGCGTTTATGGGGCGATGTGCCGCTCGTTGAGGTCCCTCATCGATGATGATAATTTAGAAAAAAAATTTATGAATGAAACCAAAATTGCCTCCTTTAGAGCTAAATTGGAAGAAATTCGTTTTTCCATAGCGGGTGAGGTACGGGAAAAATACAAATCCTCCCAAGACCATCTAACTGAGCAGGTTGCAGATATAGCTGATGATGCAGTCCAATCCTATGACCGCCAACTGATGATGGGGCTTGGGGAAAAAGAATTTGGAAAGTTACGATTAGTGGAAGAAGCGATCGAAAAAATAGACCGGGGACAGTATGGAATTTGCTTGGAGTGCGAGGAGTTAGTTTCTGAAGAAAGACTGACCGTTGTTCCCTTTGCATCACACTGTGTCGATTGTCTTGAAAAAATAGAAAAGAAAAATACCGGAATTTAAATGTATGATGGGATTTCTTTTTAGCCAGTCTATTTGCAAGTAGCTCTCACCCCAGCATATAAACCAATTTAGTAAAACCACCAACCACGGAATTCAAGTGTCACTTAAATCAATAATCACCTTCCTTTTCTTTGCATTGCTTTCAGTGTATTTTTCCTTTTTAAATCCTCATGAGGTGGATATACATTTTGCTCAGGGTTGGTCGTTTCAACTTCCAATGATTGTTTTGTTTCTGGGTTCTGTGTTGTTAGGTATTCTGGTAGCTGGTTTTTTGCACGGAGCACTTTCTTTAAAAAATTTTTTTATCAATTTGAAAAAATCTGGACGCGCCAAGCGTCAAAATAAAAGTAACCATCGAAGTGAGAGGCTACTCGAAGAAGCCGAAAATTATTTAGCATGCGGGCACGTCTCAAAATCTGTTGCTGCTTATGAAAAAATTTTAAACACGTCGCCAAGCCACGTACGAGTTCTTACCCAACTTGGAAATATAGCAAGGGAGGAAGGGAATGTTGAACGTGCTCTAAAACTTCATTTGATAGCAATAGAAATTGCGCCTGAAAACTTGAATGTTTTGTACGCCTTAGCTGAGGACTATTGTATTCAGGCAACCCCAAAAAAGGAGATGGAGGTTCTTGAAAAAATTTTAGAATTTAACCGAAGGTCCCCTCGTGCTCTTTGTCGGATGAGAGAAGTTTATTTAAAGTTGGAAGATTGGCCATCGGCAGTAGAAGTGCAACGAAAACTAGTTGCTCTAGTTAAAGAAAAGAAAAAAAAGAAAAAGAAAAAAGAATGCTCGGCCAGTATATTTACAAAAGTGGGGTCCGTTATTTCAATAATGATAGCTTTGAATTAGCAATTACCGAAATTAAAAGATCTTTGCGGGAAAATGCCCAGTGTCTATCTTCACATATTCTATTAGGAGATGCTTACCTAAAAACGGGTGATAGAAAGGGAGCATTAAAATCATGGAAAAAAGGCTATGCTTATACAAAGTCAATAGCCTGTATGATGCGAATGGAAGAGGTCTATAGAGAGTTGGGTCAACCGGGGGAAATGATAAAAGAATACAAAGAAGCTATCAGGAATTCGAAAAATGGACCTAGTGAAATACTAATCATGCTATTAGGTGTTCTTTGTTTAGAGGAGAAGACTCCTCAAGAAACTATACGATTAATCGAAGAAAGTACAGACTCCGAGAAAGCTATTATCCCCTCTCTTATTCTGGGTGATGCCTACAAACAAGACCACAACGAAACGAAATCTAAAAAAGCATTAGAAAATGCTACTCGACAAATAAAGAGGGCAATGTTTAATTTTAAATGCGGTGCGTGCGGTAAAACTTTAAATAAGTGGACTGACCATTGTTCGGCTTGCAATACTTTTGATACGATGGAATGTTTCTTAGGGATTAGTTCTTAGTAAAGGTTCTTAATAGATCAGTTTTAACCTTACGCTTGTCGGTTTTATGTTTTTTGGTTAAGCATTTACTCTCTCGGGTAGAGCTATATTATTAAAATTAATAGTCGGCGGGGTCATTTTTTAGGCATTTTCTTCGATCTTTTTTTGCTCTAGATTTGTCTTTTTCAAATTTTCTCCAGTTAAGCGCGTCAGACTTTTCTGGGATGATAGATTTTTTGTTGTCCCCATCCTCCCAGGAAAGCTTTGGTCGAGGCGTTGGTCGGGAAAAATTAACTGGCGTTTTTGAAAAATATTTTCTACCAACATCAAACTCTTTTGTTGTTAATCCCAGTTCCATTTCATAAAGATCTTTCGCCGCCTTGGGGAAACGTCCAGAAAACAAACCTTCTCCCCGCATGAGAATTTCCTTAATATTAACTAGGCTAGACCGCCACGATTCAGGTATTTCATGCCACCCATAAATCGCTCCAGCTAAAGCTCCAACCAAAGCACCGATCTTATCTGCTTCTTTTCCCATGTTGAGACCTGTAGTCAAAGTTGAGCCGAATTCACGACCCTCGCGCAAAACAAGAAGCAGGCATAGTGGCAATAAAGTTAAAACATAGGATTGGGCGGGACTAGTAATTTTTATTTTGTGCCGGCCAGAAGCGTTTTGGCAGATCCAATTTAATAACTCATCACAATCAAAACCCCACCGCTCTCGAAGACTTGTGAGACTTTTTTTAAGTAATCCACGTTCTGACTCAGAAGTCTGGTTCCAAAAAATGGGTGCAGTTTTTTCGACTTGATTCTGGATCTTTTGACAAAACTCTTCAGCAGTAAATAAAATTTCTTCTGCTTGATGGTGTGGCTCTTCACTTTCTGGTTTTAAAAGTAAAAACCTAGATACAAGATATCCGATGAGGGCAAGTCCGGTGATCTCGCATAAATTACGACTCATCATTAAACCGATATTAATATTTAAAGAAATACCAATTTCGGGTCGGTCTCTATGGATGAGTCCCGCTGGAATTCCCATAGTTAAAAATGTTGCGTCTGCAGGATTATGGTCAGTTACTTGGGGTGCAGCACCTTTTAGGGAGTTGATCAATTGAGAAAATTTTTTATCGGGATGGCGATAAACCCCCAAATAATGCTCTGGTCCACCCACACTCAACTTAGTCAGAAATTCAATGGTTTTTTCTGCGTTCCATTTTCTATTTTGTAGGAGACAGTCGGCAATAACCAACGAACCCTGAGTTTGTATTCCATAGAGGCCCTGCATTTTAAATCGTTTAATTCCTTTCCCAATGAACGGACGCACATCCTTAAAGCTATTCATGGAGCCAAAGAGTTGCTGGATAGTTTCTGGTTTTATGCTTTTTGCGGATAGACCCATGGCATCACCCACAGCCATTCCACACCAACTCCCAACAACCTTGTCCTTAATATCCATAGTATGAGAGTGGGTACATGTAGTATTCTTAGAGTAGTTGTAACAGTTGCTTCAAACCTCGATTAAGTCCGTTGCTTGGGTTTGCAAAGCTAATTCCAAATGAGCGGCACAGCTTCCTAGCGCCTGCAGCGCAGTGACATGAGCTATTTCGGGATGGTTATTTGTCTGACTTAAATGCATCAATATTACTCGTTGAAGGTGCTCATGTTTAACTGTTGTCAATAGCTCTCCGCAGGCCTCATTAGATAAATGGCCAAGGTCACTTTTTATCCTCTGCTTCACAGACCAGGGATAGGGACCAAAATCTAACATCTCAACATCGTGGTTGGATTCTACTAGCAATACATGAGAATTTTGCAATATTTCACGAACCTCATGAGTAACCATTCCCATATCGGTTGCGTGCCCTAGTTTTCTGTTTTGGTATCGAATCACGTAAGCGACAGATTCCTTCGCATCGTGAGAAGTAGCATAGGGTTCTATCTCAAGACCATTTAGAGAAACCGTTTCACCTGCGCGGATGGGATTGAATGCTGGGATGCTTCCTAGTTTTTGACTGGCCTGAATAGTACCATTGGTAGCATATAATGGTATTGAGTGTTTACGCACTAAAGGTCCGACGCCACCTATATGATCCGAGTGTTCGTGTGTTAAAAAAACGGCATCCAATTCTTCAGGTGTTCGGTCAATTAATTTCAGGCGCCTTTCAAGTTCTTTGACGCTCAAACCTGAATCAATAATTATTTTTACCGCATCAGACTCGACATAAATACAGTTTCCTCGACTACCACTGGATAATACAGAAAATTTAAAAATGAGATAGCCTTTCTTGGAAGGTTCTAAATATTAAATTATTTTAAAAAAGTGTTTTTTGTAAAATTCTTGGTATAAATTTTTTAATTAAGATGGGATAGTTCTTTTAAGCTTGCGAAGTGATTAATGGTTTTTATTTAGTGCCGCCTTGACCGACAACTCAGGAACGTCATCAACAATTTCAACTGAGCCTATACTCTTTGTTAGTATAAATCGAAGCTTATTATGGGTGGTTTTTTTATCGTTATACATTGCACTGATGACATCTTCAGAGTTTAAATTAGGCGAATGTACGGGAAGATTAAATTTTTTCAGTAGATTTGTTATGCGTATAGGCACATCTTCTGAACATTCCCCGGTTTCTACAGAAAGCCATGCCGCTTGAATCATTCCTATGGCTAATGCTTCTCCATGAAGATATTCGGTATAGTTGGTAAGGGTTTCTATGGAGTGTCCAAAGGTATGCCCAAAATTTAGAATCATACGATGTCTGCTCTCTCGCTCATCTTTTTCAACCACCTTTGCTTTGATAGCGCAAGAAGTCTCAATGATATGTTCAAGACAATCACGATTGAGAGCAAGAATTTCTTTAGTGTTATTTTCCAAGAAAGCAAACAACTTCTCGTCTGCTATGATTCCATACTTAATTACTTCGGCGAGTCCAGCCCTGAATTCGTTTTTGGGTAGAGTTTGTAGAGTGTCAAGGTCAACTACTACCAACTTAGGCTGATAAAAAGCTCCNATCATATTTTTNCCACGTGGGTGATTTACCGCAGTTTTACCACCTACACTGCTATCCACTTGTGAGAGTAGGGTGGTCGGTATTTGAATGAAAGGGATTCCACGCTGATAGGTAGCTGCTATGAAACCAGTCAGGTCACCTACCACTCCACCGCCAAGGGCAATCAATGTCGATTTTCGATCGCAGTTCATCTCGAGCATCCGGTCGTAAACTAGCTCTGCCTGCTGAAGNGATTTTGATGTTTCGCCTTCGGGGATCTCTATGACACCGGATAAATGACCCGTACTTGCTAACCCTGATTCGATTTTTTCTCCAAACAAATTTCTTACAGAGGGGTGTGTGATAATAATATTCCGACTGGGTTCAAGTCGTTTGGAAATAAACTCGCCGACTTGAGGTAAAATATTTCGGCTGATTAAAATATCATAACTTCTTTCATCTAGATCGATGTTCAAACGCTTCATGAGTACGAGTCAATTATCTATAGAGTAATAAACCTGACCATATTAGCACTTTGGAAACAGTGTTTGAACCGTTTATCCTATGAAAATATTCACATTGGTAATGGATCAATCTAATTTGTTTATTTGAATTTAACTAATTAACATAAACTATTTTTAGTTGCCCTTTAATGGGTATTATTGCTAATAAAAACGCACTCTAGCATTTTTATCTAATGGCATCATATTGCTAGGTTCCCTATCGATTAAGAATACAATTCCCTGTTGAAAGCCAAATATTTTTAGACTACAGTCGTTTTTATGAAACAGGTTTATTTGGATACATTTGGTTGCCAGATGAATGCGGCAGATACAGACCGCATGGAACTATTACTGTTTCATTCTGGTTATATCCGCACTGGAGAAGTCCAAGATGCAGACCTGATCCTCATCAATACATGTTCTATCCGAGATAAGGCAGAACAAAAAATATATTCTCTTGCTAGAAACTTAAAACCACTTAAAGAAGTTAATCCCGATCTAATTCTTGGGTTTACTGGATGCTTGGCCCAGCAAGAGGGGGAACAGTTTTTGGAAAAAATGCCTTTTGTTGACCTTGTTATAGGGCCTGATGGAGTGGAGCATATTGTTAGGTTGGTGGACGAGGTCAAGGAAAAGAACGTACCGGTCGTGCGGACCCAGTTCGATACGGATACAAATTACAAAATTCCTGAGCTTTCGGGCGAAACTCCACTAAAACCAGGTTCGACTACGTTTGTTAATATAATTAAAGGTTGTGACAAATATTGTACCTTCTGCGTAGTCCCTTTTACGCGTGGTCGAGAAAAAAGTCGAGAAGTCGAAGAGATTGAACAAGAGGTTCGACTTTTAGTATCAAGAGGTGCACGTGAGGTTGTTTTGCTAGGACAAAACGTCAACGCTTATGGGAAACGCGGACTTAAACGACCAGTTCCTTTTCATGAATTATTATATCGAATCGCGTCGATTTCTGGCCTGGAACGTTTGCGGTTCACGACGAGTCATCCAAAAGACTTTACCCGCGAGTGCATATCGGCTTATCAGGACCTTGATATTTTGGTAAATCATTTACATCTTCCTGTGCAAAGTGGAAATAACCGTATTCTTAAAGAGATGCGTAGAATGCATACGGTAGAAGAATATATTTCTATAATAGAGGAGCTTAAGACTGCTGTGCCAGATATGGGTTTATCCACCGATATCATTGTGGGTTATCCGGGTGAGTCAGAATCAGAATTTGAAGATACTCTTGTTTTAATGGAAAAAATAAAGTTCAACAACAGTTATATGTTCAGTTATAGTCCACGCCCTAATACCCCAGCGCAGGATTTTCCTGATTCAGTGCCGCAGTCAGTGAAGTCGGCTCGTTTACAAAGAACAATTGAGTTACAAAAGAAATTAACTCTTGAACAAGGAGAAAAATTTATAGGTAAGGAAGTAGACGTTTTGGTAGAAAGTGAAAGTTTTAAATCTGGGGCCGATTTTAGGGGGAGAAATGCTCAATACTGGTCAGTTAACTTTACTGGAGACAAAAGGCGGATTAGCCCAGGTGACATGGTGAAAGTTGTTGTGGAAGAAGCATCCGGTCATGTGTTAAGGGGTAGAGGTGTTTTGTAGGGGAAATACGACAAACTAAAGATTGAAGGGTCGAACACAGCGGTGCCAGCTGGATAAAGAGAATAGAAACTAACTACTCTTAATAGAAGTCAAGCTGGGAATAAATTTCTTCTTCTAAAGAAGCCACATGAGGGAGAATAATTTTAATAGCAAGTCTTGCATCATGAATGAATTTTAGATTTGGAATGGCAGACCGGGAAGCTAAATGGGACAATGTTTCCCTACAAAAATGATCTAGATCGTGAATTTTATCCAAAAGGTCCTGTGGTAAATCCTTCAACCCAACCTCATTTTTTTCAAGAAACCTTAAGATTTCTATCAAGCTAAGTTTGATACTAACTGTTTGATCGCGCAAAGCAGAGGTTACCTTTGATTCAGGATGATTTAAATCGGAGTAAATTGTCTTTAATAGTTCCCTAAGGTGCTTGTAGAGACTTTCGTGCTGACTTTGATTGCTAAATACTTTTCCTTCGCCCCCAAATAAGATATTAAAAACTGATTCTAATTTATAATCTTCGGATCCTATAACTGTATAGAGGATAGATATAAACTCATCTTTAGTGAATGCTACCTTCAAATCTAGGAATATCTTATCAAGTGAACCGGTTTCGCCTTTCGAAACCCTAGGTTTTTCTTCATAAATAGGTTTGTTGAGATAGTTTTGGGATCCCGGAACTAGCCTTCCTCCACCTTCTTCACAAGCTACTACTTCTAGTTCAGTTAGTGACTCTATAAAATCTACCAAAGAAAAGGCGGGAACATTTAGTAAGTTTTGATCCATATGATAAAAAGTGCAGAGAATCTGTTTTTCAAGCCCCATGGCGCAAAACGAATCAATTTCACAAAGTTTTTTCAGGGTTGTTTCCATAGAGATAAATAGTGATCTCATTTTTAGGCGAGATAGGTGCATTATACTTTTGCGACAAGGTTGAATTTGGAAAACGCCTGTATCGTAATCTAAAAGTTTAATGCATAAAAAATCACCCTCTTTTAGTTTGTTTTGTTGGATGATGTGAGTTATGTCCCAAGCGGTAACTAGTAGAGAGCTTTTTGCTAGAGCCCAATGATTCAATTTGATTTCATTTGGAAAGTGGGCTGGGCTAGAGTATTGGTAGTAAGGAATAATATCTTCTATAAGAAATGGTAGTTTCTGCTTTGAGATTTCTTTGCCTTCTAAATAAAGAAAAGCGAGATCGGATTCTTGCTTTTTGTTTGAAATAAAAGGGATGAGTCTATGTCCTGGAAAAAAAACTTTTTTATTTATTTCAAAACTATTTAAGCGAACAGATAAAGACAGGTTGTTAATTTTTTTCAAAGCGACAGGAATAGGCAAAAAATCATTTTCCTTCGTTTCAATTAAATCATTATGGGTGGATAATTTTTTCTTTAATCTTTTTAGGGTGGAGACAGGTATTTCTTGACGCCATCTTTCTAGAATACTTTTTTCAAAATCATCGGAAGAAAAAGAAGTGCTAGACTGAAGGATTAAGTTTTCTGCTAATTTATTCAGGGTTAACTTGGCGGCCATAGCTTTAATAATCTTTTTACAAAGTGTTGGGGTAGCAGATATTGGGATAAACCAGTAACCACTATTTAGTGTTTGTTAAAAGAAATTTTGTGTCTATGAATATTGCTAATAGAAAAGGTTTTATCTGCAGGAAAGATCTTTTGGCTCAAAAAATTCTTAATAGTCAAACTAACACATACCGTTGTAAGAAGAAAGTTTTTTAGAATAAGAAAAATATTTTAATTTATATTTTTGGAGACCTATGATACGTCTCAGGTATAATTTGTAGATGGTCTATTTTTTCACCCTATCAAGAGTTTAAGTGTGAAATTACACATTGTTAGAAACAGATAACCCATGGAGCATTATTATGGCACTCAATTTAGATCCTGTTTATAGAGAAATTTTTGAAAAATTTAAGACGCGTAAAAAATTCACAATTCGTTCAGTAGAGAAAAACATATTAATGGTTGACCAAGATGAAGAGATCTGTGGGCAAAAGGAACCACGTTCATTTGAGTTTAAAAGCCCGAGAGAATTTGAAGAGTTTGTGCGGGTAGAAAACCAGTTTGAAAAGGACATAGAGAGTCAACTTCAGGGTAACAAGATGCCTTACCGTTGATTTTCCCTGACAAGGTTTTGTTATGCAGTGATTATTAACTAATCAAATGAGGGGTTATTTTATCTCGAAAACTTTCCCAGAACGAGCGCTGAGTTTTTACTTCCAAAAGATATACAATTGCTTATAGCAATGTTCAGGTTTTTTTCCCGACCCTTATTTGGGACGTAATCTAAATCGCAATCTGGGTCAGGATTTTCCTGGTTAATGGTTGGTGTTAAAAAATTGTTATACAGTGAAAGTAAAGAAACTGAAACACCGAGCCCTCCTGATGCGCCCTGAGGGTGACCGATCATAGACTTAGTTGAACTGACTGGGATTTTAGGTGATAGACTGTTGAATAAGTTTTTAACCGCGAGCGTTTCTACCTTATCGTTGACGATTGTGGAAGTTCCATGAAAGTTAATGTAGTCTACTTGTTCCTTATTTGTCTTGGCATCTTTAAGCGCCAAGTGAATGGCTCGGGTTGATTGCTTGCCATCAGGCATAATAGCTACCCTGTGATATGCATCGCAGGTTGATCCGTACCCAAGAACCTCGCCATAGATTGGTGCATCGCGTTGATTGGCGTGTTCAAGGTCTTCAAGGATCATCATCCAACTTCCTTCTGCTAATACAAAGCCCTCCCGGTCAAGATTGAAGGGACGAGAACCGCGTGTCGGGTCATCATTGTAATGAGTTGGGTTGACTCGCATTCGTTCAAAACCAACCATCATCGCGGGAGTAACGCAAGCCTCAACACCTCCAGTTAAAACCCAGTCTTCCTGTCCAGAACGAATCGTATTAAATGAATATCCGATGGCATCTGTAGAGCTGGTACATCCGTTTGAGAGTACATGGCTTCGTCCCTGAAGACCAAAATACATAGAAATTTCACTTGAAAGCATTCCAACTAACGAATTTGAAATAGCATATGGGCTGATTTTATGCTTTTGGTCAGAAAAAAATATTTCAAACTGTTTTTCAGAAAAATCAAACCGGAACCGCCTGTGCCTACAATGACACCTAGGCTTTCAAAATCCTCTTCATTGAATTGGGTCAGGTCTATGGCAGAATCATGGAGCGCTTCTTTTGAAGCGGCAATTGCTAACGGTACGGATCGGGAAAGTTTTTTAAGGTCTGTCTCTGAAAAATATTCTGAGGGGTCAAAACCTTGAACTTCTCCTGCTATTTGGCAAGATAAAGTGGTAGGGTCAAAGCTTGAAATACGCCGGATTCCGCTGATACCATTGCAGGTGTTTGTCCAGAATGCTTTTTTACCTATCCCGTTTGGGCTCATTGCACCCAAACCGGTAACTACTACTCTACGGGGCATATATTTTTTTATGATGAAAATTAAGCTATATAATTTATGTTAACATAGTGGTCTAAAGAACGGTAACGCTACTTCTAAACAGCCGAGTCTATATCCCAGCTTTTTTGGTTTGGCAGATGGTCTCCTTTTAGAATCTTTAAGTTTTTAACTCCAACTTCCTTCTGAAAAGGCTTAGATCAAAAGCTAATTCGGGCCCTAGAAATTTGAATACCACCCTTTCCCTAAAAGATTTAACAGGACAAATGATCATCACTGGGTTTGCTGGCACCTGCCTCAATTCAGAGTTGGAGGAGTTGATTGTAAATTGTCGTATTGGAGGGCTCATCTTATTTGAGCGCAACTTTGAAGACCCTGATCAATTGATCGGGTTGATAAACGATCTTCAGTCTTTAGCAATGTCATGTCCCGCTTCGGTCCCATTATTTATTTCTGTAGATCAAGAGGGAGGGAGAGTGGCCAGACTGAAAAGTCCTTTCAGTGATTTTCCACAACCAAGCTGTCTGGGACAGGCTGAATCTGAATCACTTGCTCATAGATTTGGGTTAGCGCTTGGACGAGAAATGAAATCAGTAGGAATAAATATGGTATATGCACCGGTTCTTGATGTGAATACAAATTCAGCAAACCCAATAATTGGAACACGGGCCTTAAGTGACACTCCAGAGCGGGCAGGTCGTATGGGTAAAGCTGTTATAGCTGGGATTCAGGAAGCAGGTGTTATCCCTGTCGGAAAACATTTCCCGGGTCATGGTGATACTGACAGAGATTCACACCTTGAGTTGCCTTATGTCAATCGTGACGCGGACTCACTAGAAAAAATTGAACTAGAACCTTTTGCTCAGACTATCGACCACGGGTTAAAAGTAGTCATGACCGCTCATGTTATATACTCAGCATGGGACGATAAACTGCCAGCCACTTTTTCTCCAATTATTTTGAAAAATATTTTGCGAGAAAAATTAGGTTTTGATGGACTTGTTATTACTGATGATTTGGAGATGAAAGCGGTGGAAAAAAATATTACATTTGAATCAATTCCAAGGCTTGGGTCTATCGCAGGGGTGGATCTTTATCTTATTTGCCACGATAGAAAAAAAACTTTATCACTGCAAAATCAAATGATCCAAGATATCAAGAGGGGACATATAGATAAAAAATTAATTGAGCATTCTGCGCAAAAAATTATAGAGTTTAAAAAACAAATACCCTCTACTCCCCATGGAAGAGAAAACTTATCTAATCTGGCAAAGGACCATATTAACCTTATCCGAGAAATGAAATCTCACCTTCTGTAATGGGGATTTCCTCCATGGAAAAAAAGAAAACTACTCCTGTTTTTTCTGCGAATATTTATTCATTCAAACCACTGTGGTTAGCTCTAATTTATTTAGTGTTAGTCACCTATTTATATTCATTTTCTGAGTATGGCCTCAATGTGTGGGACGAGGGAGGGTATGCCAATGGGACTCTTCGGACTTTAAACGGTGAGAAAGCGATAGAAGACTTTAATCCCAGTGGATATCTTTCAGGGCGCTATATCTATGGAGCAATCTTTTTTAAACTGTTTGGGGTGAGCATTCAGAGTCTTCGTATTGGGGTAATTCTAATAACTCCAATCATGATCTTTATGGTTTACGCGATTTGCCGTCGCATCATGCCACAGGGTTTTGCTTTTCTTGCAGGGGTGTTTGTGCTTTCAGCGCCGGCCATGTATTACAATCGGTTTTTTACTTTCTTTTGTNTTTTTAATTTATATTTGTTAGTGCGTTGTGTGGAAAGAGTTAAATTCCAACGATACTTGTGTTTAGCTGGAGCCATTTTACTGAGTGGGTTTTTTAAGTTCGAGGTCGCACTATTNTCCCTTTTATGTAGCGTTGCAGTTTTTATTATTCAATTTTNTCTTAAAACAAAACAGCAGCGCTCCGTCAAGCAGGAANNTCAAGTTTCTTTTATAGGCCGNACCAAGTTCTGGATAAGCATAGGATTGTTTGTTTTAGCTCTAACCCCCGCATTATCTTTTTTATATAAAAAAGATTTTTTTAACTTAGCCGTTAATATGGTTTTAGGGTCTTATCAGGTGTGGGGGAACCCATTCCCTAGCCTTTTCCCATTTTTTTCGTTATGGAGTGAGTTGGGGTCGCATGAAATGTTTCAGCGGTTACTTTTTTACATTCCGGTGTGGGTTTATGCGGGGACGGCATTTTTTCTTACTGTAAAAATAATTAAGCAAAAGGGGTTTGAAACTATCGACCTGCATGTCGTGTCTATTTTGTTAATTGGGGTTTGTGCGTATGGGTTGGTTTTGTGGAGGGCTGGGTTTGACAATCTTTTGCGAACCCTTCCTCCGGCTTATATTTTATTTTGTTATATTCTTTATCTCACTCGGAGTCGTTTGCTTTATTTACTGGAGTTATCGACAAAGGGATCAGGAGCTTTAGTAGTAAGCCGTGAGACGGCTGTCAATGTGGTTACCGTGTTTCTACCATTTTTATTTTTTTATGAAATGAATGTAAACCATGGTTTTTACGCGGGGACAATAGGTGCAGTGAAGCAGGAAACAGCTTTGCTGGATATGCCTAGAGTAAAAGCTTATACGAATCCTGCTGAAGTTGAATGGATTGAAAAAGTAGTAAATCGCATTGAAGAATATTCCGAGGCAGGTGATCCTATTCTAGCTTTACCCTTAAACCCTATTTTTTATTTTTTGACAGACCGCATAAACCCAACAGCNTATGACTGGATTTTACCTGGAATGCTTAATGAAACAGATGAGAAAAAAATAATAGGACAATTGCAAGCAAGTCCACCAAAAGTAATAGTTTTTGTGGATATCCCGATTGACGGAAAGGAAGATAGACGNTTAGCTAATTATACTCCGCTTATTTATAGTTATCTCGCTAAAAATTATGAATTTAAAGAAATGATAGGAATGTTTCAAATTCTTTTGCCAAAGTCAGAGAATCAACAAAACCTAGGCACATAGAATTATAGAGGTGGATTACGTTATTGTGTCGATAAATGTTCCCCCTTTGCTTGGAGGATCGATAGCAGTTTTTTTAGAAAAGTGTCAACAGTATACTTAACCTCATGAAAGGTGCCCCAGATTCCTATAGTTCAGAAACTTTTGCAAGAATTGAGGTCTGTTTTCTTCTGTTAGGCTTTGACCAAACTTACTAATAACATTTTCGCTGCTGGGTGGCTCACCCGGTCTTTTTGGTGCAGAATTCTGTCTTAATGATACCCCGATAGGCTGGATAGATAGATCTATCTTTTTTCTTTTTCAGATAGCGGAAATGTTAATAGCTTTAATTAGAGACAAATTAAAAGTAGATCTCGTGTGGACTTACCGGTGCAAACTCAAAACACTTCAGGAAAAGCTATTATAAATAATGGCTTTCCAGTTTTATGCAATGGTGATTATTATTGGTTTAGACTGTTAGGATTAAGCTGAGGTTATTAAGCGGTAGGAAATAAACTGATTAATTGTGCTAAGAAAGATTGTTCTAAACGGGAGCTCCGCTTGGGGGTTCAGCTTCGATAAGCCGCATGGTGTAAAGGTGATGGTATAAACCCTCGTTTGCCATCAATTCCTTATGTACTCCTGACTCGACAACTTTTCCCTTGTCCATGACAATAATTTTGTCTGCATTGTGAACGGTGCTTAGTCTGTGGGCGATTATGAAAGTGGTACGCCCTACCATTAGTTGTTCTAAAGCTTCCTGAATTAGCATTTCAGATTGATTGTCCAGAGCCGAGGTTGCTTCATCAAGGACGAGAACCTTGGGATTTTTGAGTAAAGCGCGCGCAATGGATATTCTCTGACGCTCTCCTCCAGAAAGCTTGGCTCCTTTTTCACCAACTAGGGTGTCGTAACCATTAGAAAAATTAATGATAAACTCATGCGCATTGGCTGATTTTGAGGCTTCTATCATTTCTGTGTCTGTAGCATCAAGTTTCCCGTAAAGAATATTTTCCCGAATAGTTCCACCAAATAACAGGGTTTCTTGAGGTACCAAGGCGACTTGACTTAGATAACTTTCTAGGTCAAGAGATTTTAAGTCATCTCCGTCTATTTGAATTTCCCCAGATTGTGGATCGAAAAATCGAAGTAGTAGTTGGACTATGGTAGATTTCCCTGCGCCACTGGGTCCAATTAAAGCAACTGTTTTCCCGGGATGGATTTCAAAGCTTATATTGTTTAGAACAGGTGTGTTTTCTTCATAACCAAATATCACCTCACTAAAACAGACATGACCTTTAAGAGACGTAAGCTTGATAGGGTTTTCTGGGTTGTTGACCAAAGACTTGGTATCTAAAATCTCATTAACTCTACGCATGGCACCCAAAGTTTCTTGTAATTGGGTATATATTTTAACAAAAGTCCCGATTGGGCCAGCCATAATTAACGCGTATAGAAAAAAGGCGGCCAACTCTCCAGGTGTTGTAGTTCCTTGCATGACTTGTTGACCTCCGTACCAAATCAATATAGTCGAGACAAGAAAAGTAAGACCTAAGATCAATGGACCAAACGAAGATGAGATACGTACCTTCCCAATAGACTGCTCAAACGCACTCTCGATTTCACCTTCAAACCGTTTTTTTTCGTAAGGTTCGCGAGTATAGGATTTTACAATTTTAATAGAAGAGGCAACTTCCTCAAGTACAACCAATGCTTGCGCAATTTTATCTTGTACTTTTTCTGAAAGGCCGCGCAGACGTTTCCCAAAAATACGTGCGAACAACATCAAGGGAGGTAAAACAAGAAGGATTAAACCTGTAAGTTTCCAATTTAGATAAAAAATAATAGCTAATGCCCCTACTAAGGTGATCGTTTGTCGTAAAACGGCGACAGGAATTGATACCAAAGCATTTTGAATGACAGTGATGTCATTACTCATTCTGGACAAAATTTCACCGACGCGTCTGTTTTGGAAAAACCGCAAAGAAAGAGACTGAATATGAGAAAAAAGTTCAACCCTAAAATCGGCCGTAACGCGGTGTCCGATGAAACCAAAAATATAATTATGCGTGATGGCAAAAGCAGCTTGGAGTAAAATAATTATTACCAGGTCTCGTGTCAGGGTATTTAAAATGTCCGCATTTTTTAAGACTACAACTGCATTGATCATATTTCTTACAATAAGAGGCAAAGCTAAGCTAATCATTGACGTCAAAATAAGGCACGCAAAGGCAAATACAATACTCTTAGTGTACGGGCGAGCATATTTCAGGATATTCGCAAACTCTCTCATTTATACACGGAATCTCAGAAGGGTCATGATTTTGAAAAATTGGAAGGTGTATAATACCCCCTACCTAGATATACTTCAATGATTTGTAAGTGAAGGCTAGGAGGCAAGTTTTAGTTGTTCAAAATCACTCAGACCATTTTAAAAACGAATCACAAAAACTATGATTATAAGAATTAAACAAAAAGACATCACTTGATTAAAATTATTTAAAAAAGACTAAAGTTTTAATAAAACTAACCGCTACAGAGGATGCGGGAAGTTTTACCACTGCTCAAAAATGGTGGAAAAGTCAGCAAACATTGTTATTAAGGCTAGTTTAGGCTGATGTGTTATTGATTTTAATGACTTTAAAATAGGTTGGTGTTATGGACTCTCAAGCGATAGGGCCGGTAGAAAAAAGTTCAGTTCAGGTAGGTCAGAAGCTTTCTTCGGAGGGAAGCAAGGTGTCTTCTGGCGGGTCAACAACAGGCCAACAAAGCGATACAGTCTCATTGTCACAGCGTGGACAAGCAGCANTTAGCCAGCAAACCCAAAGTAACAATGCTGGCTCAACTGGATCCGAATTGCGAAAAATCGATGTGACGGATAGTAATCAAATAATTGTTAAGATTGTAGATGGTAAGACCCAAAAGGTAGTGCGCCAAATTCCTAAGGAAGAAGAACTTCGCTTGAAGCAAGCTATTCAAGAAAACTTGGATAATTTGATCGATGCTTCTTAATGCAACGAAGATATAGATGTGGATGTTTAACCAAAAAAACTGTATNGGTTTTTTTGGTAGATTCCCCATTATTCCATCCAAGCGGTGTNGNTTGTTAGCAAACGCTACCTACTCAAGAAATAATACCTACACGATTAGTCTATAAGAATTNAGGCTATCTTGGCTTTTTGGTAAAAAGTATCGTTNATCTTTAGTTTTTGGGTGGGCTAAGACTTTTCATGAAGCGTGCGGTGATTTCTTCTGGAGTGTGGTGTACTCGCCCTGTCGATTTATCAAAAGAAGGTTCAACTTTGATTAAAAGAAAAGATGGTCCATCTTTTTCCATTAGTTCTTGAAACGCCTCCCTTATCTGATTTTTGTTTGTGACCTTTTTTGTTTGAAGGTATCCGGCGCTTTGGGCAACTTTTTCTAAAGATACCGAGTTTGATAGAGACCTCTGATTTCCTGTCGATTCGTAGGCCTCATTGTCAATAACAATATGAAGAAGATTTTTTGGGGCAGCAGCTGCAATCATTGCCAATGTTCCCATAGACATAAGTACGTTTCCGTCTCCATCAATAATGATCGTTTTTTGATCTGGACGATTTATGGCGACCCCAAGTCCGATTGAGGAAGCTAGCCCCATAGACCCGATCATATAGAAGTTTTTCTCTCGGTCTTTAATATTAAAAGATTCGCGACAAATGTAACCGTTAGCGTGGATTACTGGTTCACCTGTCAGGAGAGGAATAATTTCTTTAAAAGCCTCAGTGCCCTTCATTAAAATATCCTTTCCCAGCCAGTAAAGTATATGGAAGGCCATCCTCAATTTTTTGACAAGCAGTATTTAGGGATTCCTCATAATTTTCAGAAGACAGCACAGAATACTCCATGTTGGAAGTTTTCAACAGCTTCTGATTGATTTCTCCCATTATAATATGCTCCGGTGCGTCGCTCCCGTCTTCACCCCGCCAACTCATGATTACAAGTACTGGGATCTTATAAATTAGGTTCAAAGAAGTAAAAGCATTGAGACAGTATCCCAAACCAGAATTTTGCATCAGCAAAACGGGAAGCTTCCCAGCAAGGTAGGCACCGGCACAAAGTCCTACAGCAGCATCCTCTCTCACTGCCGGGAAATAAGGTGTCTCTGGGTCATCATCAATAATGCGAATCAATCCAGAAAGAAGGGAGCAAGGAACACCTGCGTAAAAATTAAATCCTTTTTTAGAAAGGAGTTCTGAAAAAACTTTAGAAGATAACATTTAGGGTTTTTAAGAAATTACCAGTTTTCAACATTGCGTTCCCCGCCGAATGTTTTTTGTAATTCATGAATACGTTTAACATATTCCTTAATACCTTCTAGACCTTTAAATTCAACTCCTAGATCTAGGGCTGCCTGATTTGACATAGGTTTACCCTCTTCACCCATAACACCTTCAACTTCTCCAAATGAATCGACTACTTCAGAAATCATCCTACCTAATTCAAGATTATGAATATGACCATCAATTAAATGATAAATTTTCCCCGCGGCGTCACTATTACCCAAAACTTTTGTGATTGCCTGACACACAGCGTCGATAGAGACATATTTAGTGCTACCTTTGACATCCACGTTATAGTTAGTAGATAGGAAGTCTACAGTTTCAAACCATTCAGACTTAGGAAGGTCTGGTCGTACGCCATAAATCGTCACGGGGCGGAGAATGGTGATATCAAAGGCACGGTTTCGTGCGTAAAAGAAACAAAAGGATTCAATTGATGATTTAATTGCCCCATAAAGTGAGCTGGGTTGAACCGGGTGGGACTCATCGAGTGGGTTGGATTCGTCAATCGAAGGTTGAATCGTTCCAAAAACTGCGCAGGCACTCATAAAAATAACTTGTTTCACTTTTGCGTTTTTTGCCGCTTGAAGAAGGTCGTACGAACCGTTTACATTGGCTGTGACATATTCATCTTCGGTCTTAGCAGGACCAGGAAAGTGAGCTAGGTGAATCAATACTTCTGACCCCTCTACCAATTGTTGGAGAGATTCTTTGTCTTCAAGACCTCCAATAACATAATCCACATCCTCATAAGTTTTTAAATGGTCGACGATACTATCTTCCCGAATAAGGGCTTTAATATCATTCTTACTTCCGTCTGCATTAGGAGCAGATAATAATTTAACTAAATGGGACCCGACTAAGCCAGTCACCCCGGTAATAGAGATTTTCATATGTGAACTCCAATATTGCTTTGCGTGGAATAAGGGAATACTTGATTCGACTTTTCCACATCATTTATTTTAATGAACTTTTAGAAAACAGAAATTTTAAAACCTAAAAAAATAGTGGGGTGCTTGAATTAAATCCTAGAGAAACAATCAAGCAAATGCAAGTTTCAATCGGTTGTCATAGTTTGAAATAGGAATTTAAAGATTATGGATAACTGTCGCGCCTTTAGTCAACCGATTTTTTAAAGTTTATTTGAGCACAATTTTAGAGAAGTCAGCAATGTTTGAAAATAGAAGAGAGATGTGCTTTAACAAACGAAGTCGATTTTTTCTAAGCTTGTCTTCCTTGGTCATGACCATAATGTGTGCAAAAAATTCATCCACAGTTTCTTTGATCTGGACAATTTTTTCCAGAGCCTGGGGGAATTGTTTTTTGCTTAGATGGTTTTCTACAGGTTCTTTAACGCGCTTATACTCATCGTAAAGTTTTTTTTCTGCCGGTTCACTTAGTAGGGATGTTTGGATATCACCATCCGATTCATCATTTAATATGCTAACTACCCGGCGGAAAGTTGTAGCGAGAGGTTCAAAGTAAGGTTGTTTTTTTAAATCGGATAACGCGTCCACCTTCTGCCTAACGTCCACTAGTGAGTCTATATTCGCAGATAATACCGCATCAATAGCATCGTAAGGATACTCCTCACCGATTAAAATAGTTTTGTATCGTTGCGAAAATAAAACCTGGGTATGCATGTGAATTTCGTCAGAAGTTAGTTTAGTCTTACCCTTAAGCAGGTTTATGCCTTTCTGGATTAGCGCATCTAGTGAAACTTGCCAATTTTGGCTTGTTATGATTCGAATAATACCTAGGGAATGTCGCCTTAATCCATAAGGATCTTCTGAACCAGACGGAAGAAGCCCCACCCCTATACAACCAAGAATGGTGTCTAACTTATCCGCGATAGAAACAATGGACCCTACTGGGTTAGAAGGAGGGGAGTCTCCAGAAAAAGCGGGCCGGTAATGCTCCTTAATGGCTAGACAAACTTCAGAATCTTCTCCCGAGTGCTCAGCATAATAACCACCTATTACCCCTTGTAGTTCCGGAAATTCATACACCATTTGAGTGACTAGGTCTGCCTTGCAAAGCCATGCGGCACGAGATGCTTGTTTGATTTTTTTTGGGCAAACTTCAGTTGCTAAAAACTCGGTAAGAGCAACAATACGGTTTACTTTCTCATATGAAGTTCCGAGAGATTTTTGAAAGGTTACGTCTTTTAATAACTCCACAAAGTCTTCTAATCTTTTTTTTCTGTCTTCATCAAAAAAAAACCGAGCATCTTGAAGCCTAGCTCGAAGAACTCGTTCATTTCCACGCGAAATTTCTCCGCCTGGTCCGGGTTGGACGTTGCTAATAGTAATAAAATATGGCAACAAGTCACCATGCTTATTTTCTAATGGAAAATATTTTTGATGATACTTCATTGTGGTAATAAGTAACTCGCGAGGTAATTCAAGAAAATGTTTTTCGAAATTTCCTCTGATCGCAAAAGGGTACTCGACTAGATAATTGACCTCTTCTAGTAACTCTGGGTCTAGTTTTACGGCACCTCCCACTTCATTAGCAAGCGACTTGATTTGGTCAACAATAGATTTTTTTCTAACTTCGGGGTCTATCATAAGAAAATGTTTTTCGCATGATTTAAGGTAATCGACCATTCCATTTACTTTAAAGAAATCAGAACGCATGAATCTGTGTCCACGTGAAACGTCAGCACAGGGTATCCCTTCATAGCTGAAACTTAGAGGTTTTGATCCAAAAAGTGCAACAATCCAGTGGAGGGGTCTAACGAACGGGGTTTCCCGACTGCCCCAGCGCATTTTTTTCGGAAAGGGTATCTTGCTTATGAGAATAGGAAAAAAATTATTTAGAATAGTTGAGGTGGGTTGCCCTGCTTTTTCTATTCGGGCGCACACTACCTCTCCCTTGGGTGTATTTTCAAGAGTGAGTTGAGACGGATCTATGCCTTTTCCGCGGGCAAACCCTAGAGCCGATTTGGTCGGATTTCCTTTTTCGTCATAAGCTAATTTGACATTGGGGCCGAAGTGAGTCTCAACAATATCCTCTTGTTGATTGCCAACCTCATCAAACGAAATTACTAGGCGTCGCGGCGACCCCATAACTCGAGGTTTGCTGGCCCGAATCCTGTTTTTTTTTAGAAAAGATGGTATTTCTTGTTCAAGGTAGCCTAAGGCTAGACTCATGAAACGAGACGGAATTTCTTCTGCACCAATTTCTAGAAATAGTTCTGGCATTAGTTAACGAAAATCTATTAATCGAAAAAAATAAATAACAACTATATTAAGGCCGAGTTTAGACAAGCTACATTCTAGGCATAAAGGCTTGATGATAGTTGAAGTAGTTTATTTATCAAGAAAAAAGCAGAATTCACTTTTCTTGATGTTGTAAATTGAAAATCTTTTTGGACAATGCACGCTAGGCGGGAGATTTTTTTAGTAAAGGATGATCCATTTTCTTGCGTTGGCAGACGTATTCTTGGGCACAGAGACGAGCAAGTTTTCTGACGCGCCCTATGTATCCTGTGCGTTCCGTGACGCTAATGGCACCTCTAGCATCGAGTTGGTTGAATGCGTGAGAACATTTCAATGTAAAATCATACGCAGGTAAAACGAGGTTTTTTTCTAAAAGTTCAAACGCTTCATCTTCGTACATTTCGAACCATTTAAGAAACCGCTCTTTGTTGGCGGCCTCAAAATTAAAACTGGAGAACTGTTTTTCTGTTTCTAAGTGAACATCGCCATATTTTATATCGTCGCTCCATTGAAGGTCATATACATTATCGACATTTTGCAGATACATGGCGATGCGTTCTAAGCCGTAAGTTAATTCCACGGTGACAGGTGAAAGGTCGATTCCCCCTACTTGCTGGAAATACGTAAATTGGGTGATTTCCATTCCGTCTAACCATACCTCCCAACCTAATCCCCAAGCACCCAGTGTGGGGGACTCCCAATCATCTTCTACAAATCGAATATCGTGTTTGTTAGGGTCAAGCCCTAATGAAACAAGACTATCTAGGTAGAGATTTTGAGCGTCATCAGGTGAGGGTTTCAGGATTACTTGATATTGATAATAATGTTGCAGACGGTTGGGATTTTTCCCATACCTTCCATCTGTAGGTCGGCGGGAAGACTCCACATAGGCTGCGTTGTAAGGTTCAGGGCCAAGGACACGAAAAAAAGTGGTTGGATTAAATGTCCCTGCTCCAACTTCAATGTCATAAGGTTGGTGAATAGCGCATCCACGTGACGACCAATAGTTTTGCAATGAGATAAAAACATCTTGAAATTTCATAACTGCCTGTTTATCAAACACTTTTAAAAAAGTCAACTCAACTACTGTCGCTTGGAATATTATACGATTGCGCTAGTAAAAATATATCTTTCCCGAAAAATATTCTATAAAGTTATAATCATAGGCGTGTGGCGCAATTCCTTGTTGATTTTAGCAAGTTAAAAAAGCACTAACCCCTTATGGAGTTGTACTATGCATAGTGTTTACCGGACTGCATCCCCAGAAGATGTGTTCCGTATAGTTGATTTTTGCAGTAGCAATAATGTGAAAAATGGTGGGTTATTTGAGGTTTACCCTGACCCTGAGGGAAGCTTATTTATGATCATTGTTAACGCATGCTCCGAATTAGATTCGAAGCATCGGCCCCATCCGTTGGGGGCATTTTATTGTAACTATGCTGGTCCAGGAGTAATAACAATTGAGGAAGAAGATCCTCACTTTGATGGGGTTGAATCTCGCAGGAGACATGTAACGGCAATTAAGCAGGTGATTGATGTTCTATTAACAGAAGGTTTTACAGGTGTTCAAATTAGTTTCAACGAATTGCCAGCTTTAAAATTCTAAATATACAGATTGTGGAAGTGCGAGAGTAGGATTAAAAAATCATGAGCAGTTGTAGCAGAATTAACTATCGACCAATACCCACTTTGATCAACTGATTTTGGTGAAAAAAGATTACATGGTTGGGATGAATAGATTTCAAAATTGCGCCTTGAACAGTCTCGCCTGCCCGTAGCTTCAAATTACTATTATTTTCTGTGGTCGCGATAATGTGGTTGGATGAACTGCCCTCATCAAAAAATATGACTCCCTTGATTTTAATACCTGGGATATATCCACTTTGAATAGTGGGTAGTATAGCGGGTTGTTCTTTTGCCAAAGCAACTGTGGATTGCGTAAAATTTGTAAACCTTTTAGTTTCTTCGATGTCGCTAGAGGTTGAGGCGGGGATAGTTTTTTCAGGTAGTAGTTTAGTAAGTAGCTTAGATGATAGACTTTTATTAGGTTTTGTCTTCGAGACTAATTCGTTGCTTGAAATTGCCTCCATAGGAACCCCTTCAAAAGCGTGAGGCCTGAATGAATCTTTGGACAGGGTTGTTTGTTGTGTTGGTGTTTTATTAAGAACATGTTTGGGCGAACTTGGTGTTTCATAGTTTGGTACCCAGGGATAAAAAGCTATTCCTGTAATCAATAAACCAGTAGCCATTGCCATCAGTAGAAAAAAATTACGCCGATCCGATTTTATTGATTTTTGGGCAGTGATATCCTCTTTAAGGAGCATTCCCTTCAGGTCGAGTTTCTGGTCAAGGGTGTTTTTATCCTCTTCAAGTTTTCTCAGAGTTTTTAGGATGGTGCTCATGGATTAAGGAGCCTTGGCGTTTGGTAAATACTTGACAGGCCGTACAACATAATTTTGCTTTCCGTGCCAAATTGG
>JGI26261J51718_1000198_pt1 | contig 31075 bp, 51 predicted proteins | sample SaaInlV_135m_DNA_3_FD_51718 | JGI IMG/M metagenome (IMG submission 51718)
GATTCTTCAATGGTAACATTTACGGGACTCCACTCCACAGTTTGTGCATAATCATAAAACAAATCCTCACCGGTTTGATGCCACTCATAAAATGTCGTACTAACTTTTCCATACTCGTCAAAATTGTTTGCATAAAAATTATTCATGTCATTTGGTTTGGTTAGGAAATTTGTATACGTGCCACTATCTGCAATTCTCTTCAAAGTTCTGTTGTCAGTTAACTCTAAAATAATTTCAACATCGTCTCCAGGGTCTGCAACAATTGGAGTTTTGTAATCATCGAACATTGGATATGGGGTGTCTTGATCAAATGTCCAAACATAATCGCGTGTTTCGGATATTCGTGGAGAATTTTCATTAACCATATCCTCTGAGGTGTTTGATGTGATATGTACCTCAACTTTGGCTAGTTTTGGGGCCTCGCAATCATAGCAATCTGAGCCCTTTTTTTCTTCAATTTCTTCATCTTGTGTTTCTTGTGTACCTAATGATAAGTAAGTAGAAGGATCTCCTTGATTGAAGTATGTCGCTGCGGCATAATCTGCAGTTCGCAATCCACTTGAAATTCTTAATTCGTCAACCTTGCCTTTGAGTTCGTTGTTAACTCTGTTACAATTATTTCCACTTGCACCGTCAATATCTCCTCCCAAAACCATCCTCAAATCAGTGGTTTTTAGAACAACATTGTCGCTTTGTGACCCTGTTTGGGATACAGCAAGAACTCCGTTTACATACAAATTACTAGCACCTACAGTTCCATCTGCATCTTTCATGTTGTAAACTGCAACAATGTGATTCCAATTTGTAAATGATGCTGCATTATTTCCTTCTACATTAACGCCGGAAGCACCGACATAATGTTGTCTTTTTGCAGCCATTACGATATCCTTCGCTTTCCATAAAACAAGATGATTTGACCAGTTATTGTGAACATTTGATGTATGTGTGGTACAAAAACTCACCATGTCATTGTAAAGATTTCCGCCCCCTGGAGAATTTGTTATATCCCCTACCCAAAGTTCAATTGTTACGTCGCGAGATGGCATTCCTTGTATCACACTATTGGTCCAAATCATATCTCCAGTTCCTTCACCACTACCTGTAGTTGTAGGACCCTTGAATTCTTGTCCGTTTCCAATCTGACCATCAGCAAGATGAGGGATTCTTGCAGCATTGTATCCGACCTTATTTCCACCCCCACCTCTTCCATCATTACCGTTACCAGTTGCATCACTAAATTCCCCTGCAGTTCCAGTTGATGTTTGATTAAGGTGCCATACTAATACATAATCATCATTCCATACATCTGCAGAATTAAAACCAACAGTATTTCCTTTGTAGTAAATGTAGATATCCGTAGAACTTGCTGCAACTAGTGTTGGAAAATTAACCCATGCAATTATTTCCCCCGTTGCATTGTCATAAGATTCTATTTCATGAGATAGTTTTGTTGTCCCGTCGGACAAAGTAAAAACAAAATCACGTCCCTCACTTTCATTTGCTTGTTTAAGATCATTGTGAGTAAATTTGATTAAAACTGGAAAATCAGAAAGATCATTTGATATTACAGAATTTAATGAAACCGTAATTTTGTTTCGGTACTCCCATTCAGCATCATACCATGTACCAAATACATCGGAAGGTACTAGAAAGACTAAAGATAAGAGAGTCAAAAAAGACAAGATTATTTTCAATTGCATGAGATCTGATCGAAGTTTTTCTAGTATGTATAATTTTCAAAAATAAACCTGTTTATCTAGTCACAATTAACCCAAATCCGTCAAATTATGAAGAATCATTTTTAATCCCTTCAGCATAATACTATCAAATGGTCTTTGGATGGGGTAAAAAGAAGCAAGTAGAGGAACCTGTTGAACGCAAACCTGTTAATCAAAATATTTCTCTTTCTGAGGTCCCAAAAATAATAGATGATTTGAGTAGACTAAGAGAATCTCAAACTCTCTCTGAGATAAAACACTTGAGAAATAACACCGCTCCTCTTATTGACGATTTGATGAAAATTGGAATTGTTCTTGAAAAAGATAACTTGAATGTCGATGACATCGATAAACATCTGGCCATAATTGTGGTGAGGGGCAAGCAACAAGTAATTGATATCTTAAAAAAGGACGTCAAGACTTTGATGCAAGTCTCAACAATTGACGATGCAAAAAAATTAGACTATTTTTTAACCCAACTTCTTAAAAAAGTCGGTGACGTTCTAGGAAGACAAACTAGAGTAATTCACATTTTTGCAAAAAAATATGCAAACCAACTAACTGACAATCTCAAAATCATGAATGGGAATTCTGACAGCATTTCAAAACTTCTAAAACATTACGAGTCTACGCAGTCTACTTTTGACGAAATTACTGAAATGCTGAATAAAATTGAATCCCTTAACACTGAATTAAGTGATAAGGCAAAAAGAAACATCGAAATTTTAGANAATTTGAAATCTTTTGAAGAAAAGAAAATTACTTTGCAGACTTCCCTTGACGAAATTCACTCTTCAGAAAATTATAAGAAATATGTTGGTTTGGAAAATAAATTAACTGAATTCACTAATCAAAAACTAAAGATAAAGTCTGAAATTGACACGCAATTCACCAAAATTTCTCGCCCCCTTGGCAGATATGCGTATGGTTCTTCCTTGGATAAGGAGCAGAGCGGTATTTTGTCCGCCTTAGTTGATGATCCCTTTGATGCCCTCCGTTCTGAAAACTTGGATACCATAATTGTTATTTTGGAAAATATTCGAAAAGGAATATCATCTGGTTCCATATCTGTAAAGGATGCTGAGAAAACTTTGTCTCAGTTGACCGAAACTGAAGAATTACTAGATAGTTTTATCAAAAAAGTATCTGGTTACTCCGATATTTTTAATTCCATGAAAAACGAACTAAGTGAATTGAAACCTAAAAACTTGACTTCCCTTGAAAATGAATTCTCAAAGAACACTGCCTCCGAAAACGACTCTCATTTAAAATCAAAAAATATCTTATCTGAAATTGACGACATAAATTCTAAAATTCCTGAAGTTATATCTAAAATTGAAGGTAAATTAAGAATATTTTCTAATTCTAAATACGTGATATCTAAATCTTAAAACTAATTTACCAAGCAATTGAACTGTTTTTGTGCTTTTTAAAAAGAAAAAAATAGAACGGAAAATTCTGCTGCAAAAAACTGTGTTGGATAGCATAATCACTTTTTGTAAAATGAAGCATCCTAATGAAGGAATTTTGATCTTAAAGGGAAAATCTAAAAATGGCGCAATAACTATCGACGGATTAGCTATTCCGCCGTTTAATTTCACAGGTCCTACTTTTGCAGGATTTCCTCATTCCTTTCTACCATTTGACAATAGCTATATTGGAATCATACACTCACATCCGTCTGGTTCTGCTGAACCATCTGTGACAGATTTGAATAATTTTTTTGGATTGGTCTCCTTAATTATTAAATTTCCATATGATGATGATTCTATTTTTGCTTGGGACAGCAGTGGAAATTCAATTCCTCTTATTGTCGATTGATTTTAAAAATTAATTAAAATGGATGAAAACTGACAAAGCTTTATAACCTTTTTTTGGGAACTTTTAATGAATTGAATCCTCAGCTTAAAAAATATTATATTTTTCTAGGTGCCTCACTTGTATTTAGTATCGGATTGCAGATTGTACTTGGTATGCTTGGTGTTCCTTGGTACATCAGCATTGGATTGGTAATGGCCATCTTCATTTTACTTCCTATGTACATGAGAAGAAGACAAGCCGCTAACTTTGGCGGTGCTGGTTCTGGTGCTGGAGGTGGATTCTTTGGAAATAACGGCATGAATAACTCTGCTAGTGTAAAGTATGTGTGCCTTGTTTGCCAGAATAAACACAATGGTGGCTCGTGCCCTAGATGTGGTTCAAAAATGCAACGAGCTGACTTTTAGGTTTAATCATGTCATTAGATGAAATTCGTAAGAAGGTTATTTTTCACAACTCTGTTGATGTCTGGATTGCCGCATGTTTTGAAAAAAAAATACCTTGGAAAAACCCTGAAGATTATAAAAAATTCATTAAACATCTGTTGTCTTTTAACCTAAATTTGAAGGCCTTCAGCTTATGTGCGCACGATGCTGGCGCAACTGAGGAAGAGAAAACCAAATTTACCGACATTTTATTTGAGACAAAAGATGATCCTAACTCATTAATCTATACAGTAAAACTAAACGCATCTGCTTTAGAGATAATTCGAAACCATTTTTCATAATCACCTTTTTAATTTTGGATTAATTATTGAATCTAAAGCGTTTCCGATAAAGACAAATGCCAAACCTGTTATCGCAATCATAATTCCTGGCGGCACTATCCACCACCACAGTCCCCTGGCTGCAGCACCAAACGTATTTGCATCATGTAAAATTTGACCCCATGTCGGAAATGATGGATCACCTAACCCTAGAAAGCTTAGGCCAGCTTCTGTAGTTATTGCTGCTGGGACTGATATCGCAATACTTGCAAATGCATATGGGAGCAATTGCGGTAAAATGTGTTTGAGGATCATTTTTGAATCTTTTTGACCCATTATTGTTGCAGCTTCTACATATCCTCGTGTTTTAATTTGAAGTGACATGCTTCGTGCCACCTTTGCAATTCCAACCCATCCAAAAATCATCAAAAACCCTGTCATTACAAATATGCTGTTGCTAATGGTGACTGAAAGTATTATTAGAAAAGGCAACGCCGGCAACGCATAAAGAACATCGTTAAATCTCATCATGGTTTCATCTGTTTTTTTCCCTTTGAACCCTGCATAGATTCCATACACCAATCCCATCACTACCGAACCAATTGACACTGCAAGACCTATGAACAACGCTAGTGGCGTTCCCCACAATAGTCCTATTGCCAAATCCCTTCTCAATTCATCTGTTCCCATTATGCCAAAAGCCTTACCGCCTATGATTAATTTTGAATCAATAATTTTGCTTTCTTCGTTTATTTCATAAAAATCAACTAAAAAAACATAGTTTCCTTTTAGTGGTTTGTTTGATTCTGTTTTTGAAAAAACAATGTCTTCTACAGACAATTCGTTTATTTCGAATTCAAATTTTTCTTCTTGCAGAACCAACTCCTTCTTAACCATGGCGTCAGTTGAAAACATTCTGTCGCTATGAATTGTTTTTAAATCTGAATGCGGCAGTGACGTTGAAACCAATTCCAGTTTAACTCCGTCTGGCCTGATCACTGAGACTTGAATCAGCGGGGAACCTGAATACTCTAACAAATATGAGTAGATGAAGTCTTTTGGAAATTGATCATAATTAAAATTTACATTAAATTGATACGATGTTAGATTTATTTCGTCGTTAAACATTGTTTCAATGTTGGGCTCTGCTAGAATTTTATGCTCCGGAATTTTTTCTGTCAAAAATAAGTTTACCCAAATTGGAATTGCCGCTTTTGGATAAGTGATCCAACTTTCGGGATTGTTCCATTCTTGAAAAGTTTCTATTGGAATTATGATCATTGTGATGATTGATGTTAAAATTAAAATTGTAAGAATTACAATTCCTGCAATTCCCATTTTACTTTTAAGAAACTCCTTCTTTATCTCCTGGGGTGTTATGTTGCTCATTGCTATTCGCCTGCACTGCTCCGTATTCTGGGGTCAAAATAGCCATAAAGCAAATCTGCAATGAATATGCTTACTAGAAAAAATACTGTCAAGATGTATGTCGCACCGATAATTACTGGCAAATCCATGACTGTTATTGCCTCAAAGTATAGTCTTCCCATACCTGGCCAATCAAATACGGCCTCTGTGATTATCGCCCCTCCAAGTGATCCTGACAAACTAAGTGCTAGAATTGTAATTATTGGGGGCGCGGCATTTTTTAAGGCATGAGTGTACGTTATCTTGCTTTGTTTAATTCCAATTGTCTTTTTTGCTACTATGAAATCTTCTTGCATGATGCCCACCATGAAATTCCTTACCAGATATGCCCAAGATCCAAACCCGATCATTACAATTGTGATTAGCGGCAATGCCATGTGATACAACAAAGCTCCCAGGTATTCTGGACTTGTTGCTGGAATGTCCGGAGTCGCTCTTGCTGGGAAAATTTGATACGTGAACGCGAATAAAAATATCATTAACATTCCAATCCACCACACTGGAAAACTGGAGCTGATTATTGCAAAACTCGATGTAATTCTATCTACTATCGAGCCAACTTTGCTTGCAGCTAGCGCACCAACAAATATTCCTATTATGGAAATAATCACTGTAGCTGACGTGAATAGCAGAATTGTTTTTGGCAACTTTTCAAAAATAATATCTTTTACATCCGAAGATCCTGAATCACTTGTGAGAAATGTAGCCTGTCCAAAATCCAACAGGACTATCTTGTACATGGTAAGTCCAATTCTTTGAGGCGAATACCACGGCTCATCTAATCCGAGATGTTTTATTCTTTGATCTGTTTGATCTTGGATGAATGCTTCAAAATCTTTAACTGATGAAAAACTTTCTGCTATTGCAGGATTTTCAATAATCTCAGATCGTACTTGAAAAACAACCCCTTGTTTTAGAATCGTATCCATGTTGGAACCCACCAGCAATATCGTAATTAGTAATGTAATTAATAATACGCCAAACATTGTTGCAGTGCGTGTGGCAATGTATTTTTTCATACTCAATATTGTATTTTGATAAAAATAGCTTATAATATTATTAGAGTCAGTCAACTTTTTGTTACGTTCTATTTTGGGCATGATTTAACTACCGGGTTCGAAAATCATACTGATTGACAACCAAATATGATGATAAAATACTCGAATTAACTGGTAATTGGAAATTGACAAATGACATTGTTCGAAAAATTGGCGGTGACAAGGCTGCTATATCCAGCGCTCTTAAAATCCTGGAACTTATTGGCTATCTTCAAACTAAGCCTGACAAAAATAAGCTGATATATAAAAAAAATGACGATGCGCAGAGTGAGTTTAATTTTTTAAAAATGATGGAATTTTTTGAATCAAATCAAAAAACTCAAATAAATTTTATTAAACAAATTCCAACTATCATGAAATCCGACAATATACGGTTAAGGGAAAAAAGCCTGGATTTGTTAGAACGTATACAGGATGATGTTGATCGTGCATACCTTGTTATGATTCAAAATAACATGTATGAGGAAATGGGGACCCTTTCATCTCAAACAACACGGGAGCGAAAAAAAATATTGGTTAGTTATGCCGACAAAATACTGAATGCCCTTTTAGCTAAATACACTCAAAAACACATTAGGGTTCCAATACAAAAATACTTTCAAAACAACGGTGCAAAGTTTGAATTTAAAATTTAATAAATTTGTACACTGTACCTACTGCATAATAAAAAACAAACATTTTAATTAATTTTTAACATTAATCAAAATTATAATTTTTGACGTATTTGTTTTAGGTACATTCGTGTTTCATGTTTTTTAGCATCTCTGCTTGTTTTGCTGTCATGTTGCTGATTAAGTGCTGATGCCAAATGCATGAACAAAAAATTAAACAAAATATGTTCAAATTCTGAGATTATTCTTGTTTGCATGTGTTTTATTATTGCACTCATGTGCAGTTGTTTCAAACAAGGTTAAAATGTCTAAATTATTGTCGTGATGTTATGAGCAGTGATGCAACAATCAAGAAAGCACAAAAACTAGTTGATTCTGGATGCGTGTCTAAAATCGAAAAAGATTTGTTTCAAATTAGGTCTACCTCGAATCCTGAAAAATCATATTTTGTAACTTCTGATTCCTGTGAGTGCCTTGGCTTCAAAAATTATTATAAGTTTCATCACGGTAATGGAAAAACAGCAAATTGCTCTCATTTGGAAGCAATTAGAATTTTTGTCCGAGAAAATTCTGGTTAGTTTTTTATATTTTTAACGTCTATTTTCCCAACCAACGCCTTATCTTTTAAAATTATGATTGGACGCAATATCAGTCCTGGATTTTTTACCATTAGTTTGATTAACTCTGAATCTGTTTTTTCATTTTTTTCTAAATCCATTTCTTTGTATGTTTTATCTCTTTTTCGAAGTAATTCCAATGGCTTTTTCCCTGTCATTTTGACTATTTTTCTTAACTCTGACTCTGTTAATGGATCTTTAAAAAAATCCCTTGCATCTATGTCTAGATTCATTCGCTCCGCCTCTGCAATTGTTTTTTTACATGTGATGCAAGATGTTTTGTGATATATTTTCAATTAATGGATGGTTGTTAAATTATTTAATAAATTTTGACAATGCTTTTTTCCATTGTTCTGATCTCCTGTTTTTCTTAACTCTGAAACTTCTTTGAATGTGTAAAAAACCCATTTTGTTCCTCTATGTCTAAAGAAATATTCAAATTCATGTATTAATCATGATTATTATATGATTTGTGCTCCGTGTGAAACTCGAAAACATTTTGAATGTATTGACTGTATGAATAATCACAAAACTCATCTGTGCAGTTGTGACTGTCATGATGAAAACACCCCTGCACACGAAGTCGGTACTACTCATTAATTTTTAAATTTTTGTTCTATCTCTCGTGCTAACATTTCCAATTCTTCGGTGTCTCCTAATTTTCTATACGTCAATTTTTCAATTGTTTTAATGATGCTAATCGCTGCTCTGTATTGCGGTATTTCTGGCTGATTCAATTCTCCGTACATTCCAATTCCTTGAATGTCGTGCTTTTTGGCAAATCCCAGAATCAACCCGTTGAATCCCGTGATTAATGATTTTTGGGGCGTCATGTCGACCCCTAATTGTTCTATTTGCTTTTTTAATTCTATTGATGTGGTGGTGATGTATGTTTTGGGATTGTTTTTTAAAATTCTGTTTGTATGAAATCCACCTAACGTGTAGATAAATTTTGCAGAATACTCCTTTGCAACATCTATTACATCCTGGCAAAGTAAATTCAGTTCATTATTATTTTGAGGTTGACCGTTTCCTCCTCCAAATATGATTAAATCATCTGTGTATTTGTATTCCCAGCTTTCGTTTGGCAGATCAACATGCCCTCCGTTATCTATTACATATGTTGGAAAAGACACCTTTGCAGTTCTAAACGATTTTGTTTTTAACGATTTATTTATAAAATTAATTACAATACTTCCAACGTTTCCCATATCTTGCATAGCTGCTATGATTATTGGCCTCTCTACTGTTGGTTTTTCTTTTTGTATGAATTCCATATGCCTTATTTTTATTTATGAATTTTAAACCTATGTGCCGCTGATTTTTTAATAATTTGTTATTCTATTGTTAATCGCATTAATTGGATTAGTCTGTTTCACTCCTATTTTTAGTCTTAAGAAAAATTCGTATGTTCTATTTTAACTCTTCCAGATTTTCAGCTGCTCCTGATATGATCTAACATAACCTGAAGATTCATAAGAGAAAAAAAATTCCTAGCTAGAAATTATGACGACATCACTAGAAACTTTCGGTACATTGGAATACGTTCTTGACAAATATTCTAAAATTTGGTGCTGGAAAGTTACAGGCGAACATGCAGTCGCCATGATTTCAAAATTATCTCCTGAAGCCTGGTATGGTGAAACTGAGCACGAGGTAATTATTGCAGATTCCACTGACAGTCTAAAGCAGCTTAAACTCCTGATGGATCGCTATCCTTTAGAAATACTGTCAAAATCTATCTGGCAAAGAAAAATTGTCAAAACATATGCTCCAAAACCGACTTTGACTCCAGTTAAACACAAATTGAAACGTGCTAAAGCCGGTGAACAATTTAGAGGTAAATTAATGAATTTTCAAAAAGAAGGTTTGGATTTTTTGCTAAAATCTTCAGGTAATGCATTACTTGCAGATGAGATGGGACTGGGAAAAACAGTTCAAACTCTATCTTACGTTTCAACAGAAAAACAAACTTTTCCGCTATTGATTGTCGCACCACTAGTCACTTTGAAAAATTGGGAGCGTGAAATTCAGAAATTTGTTAAGAAAAAAAGTAGAAATGGCAGAATTATTGAATCTGAATCCCCCAGCATTACTTCTATTCGTACTGGTAAATCTAAAGAGTTGCCACAAAGTGACGTGTATATAATTAATTATGAATTACTTCTTAAACGCTCTGATGATATTGAAAAAGCTGGAATACATACTATTGTTTGTGACGAAGTTCATAATTTAAGATCAAAAACCACTCAAAAATACAAGGCCATTAAAAAACTTGCAGCGTTATCCTCAGTTCAATATAGAATTGGACTTTCTGGAACCCCGATTTACAATCGTGGTTCTGAAATATGGCCCATCATTGATATTTTAAAACCTGGTTTACTTGGAAGTTTTAAAGAATTTTGCGAATACTTTTGTTATGTTGATGACAAGGGAAAAGCAATCGTTTTAGAAAATAAGCGAGCGTCACTTCGAAATGAATTACAAAAGCATGTCATGCTTCGCAGAAAAAAGTCTGACGTACTAAAAGAACTCAAGGATAAAGTTAGGTACAAAGAAGTCATTGCAGCTGATACTGACTTTTATCTTGAAGAGCTTGATAAAATTTGGAAAAAACTTGAATCCGAACAAAAACAAGCGCAAACTGAATTTTCAAAATCTGCATCATACCATAGAGCAATTCAAAGTGAAAGACAGATTGCAGGCCTTGCAAAACTACCTCATGTAATTAATTTTGTAAAAAATATTATGGAGATTGAAGAAAGTGTTGTGGTATTTTGTCACCACAAAGTAATCCATAAATTACTAAACGAAAGTCTTGAAGAATTTTCACCTGTTACAATCATTGGTGGACAATCTGATGAAACTAGACAGGATCAGATTGACAAGTTCCAAAAAGGTGAATCAAAACTGATGATTGCTGGTATTCGTGCTGGAAATGTGGGAATTAACCTGACTCGCGCAAAATATGTTATTTTTGCAGAACTTGATTGGAGCCCTGCGATACATAGGCAGGCTGAAGACAGACTTCACAGAATAGGTCAAAAAAATACTGTCTTTGCATATTATTTGATTGGAAATGGAACTTTGGATGATCACGTTGCAAGTATTTTAGTTGACAAAAGTTATGAAATTGATGCGATTTTGGATGAGACTTCCGACACTTATGAAAACAAGGATAAGGCTGCATTGATTTTGGCACAAATTCAAAATAAAATTCATTCAAAATAGTTTTTTGATTAGTTGCGATCTAGACTGATTTATTTTTTTTGAAAAAACATTGATAGTTACTTAGTATGTTTCAAACCTAATCTAGAAATATGCTGTTATTTCTAATAGTTTTATGAAAACTTTCTGCAAGTGTGGCTGCGATATGCCATTAACTGATTATGAGTATAGGAAATGGAGTGGTTACAAGCGAGGACATGAACCACTGCCATGATCCATTAAACTTAGATTCAACATAGTACCTGATAATTTTTTATTTTATATTTCGAGTTTACTTTTCAAATTATTTAATTTTTCTATGATGCTGTTTTTTTCAATATCTGAATTAATTGAATTTGCTACGTCCTTTTTTATTTCATCTATGATCTCTAAAATGCCCCCGTTTGATTTTAGTTCACCGAATTTTATTTTATCAAACCCCTCAGTTTCTGTTTTATCTACTTCCTGAATTCCTTCTGGCAATATTTCATAAACTTTGATCAGTTTATTTTCTTGTCTCTGAGGTGACATTAGCAAAAATTCATTTTTTCTTAGTTTTTCTATTTCTACAATAATTTTATCCTCTGAAAGACCGATAATGTCTACAATTTGGTTTAAATTGCATGATTTTATTTGTAGTAACCTCAACACTCTTGCCCATGCTGGGATATTTGAACTCCAAAGAATCTCCCGAGCTAATTCTGTAATTGAAAATGATCCGTCCTTATTTAGTGAAATAAACTTTCTATCTTTTAATGATGCCAACGTGTCTAATATTTTTCCAACACCGTGTCTTTTTAATTCTGAATTCTCTAAACTATTTTCATTAAACGTTCCTTTTTCTTTAATCGCAAGGTCTAGTATTTCTAAATCCACAGTTCCTAATTTTCTCATGTTTCTATTTCAGCTTGAAGAATATATGTGGATTATGTTAGTATAGTGCATGGTCTTTTACCAACTTCCAAAACTGTCTTACGCATATGATGAATTGGAACCCTTTATTGATGCTGAAACCATGAAAATACATCATACAAAACACCACCAGTCATATGTTGACGGATTGAATAAATCTCTCACTGAAATTAATGCTGAATCTCATCCAAAATATATTTCTGAAATTTTGTCTGATTTAAATTCAATTCCTGAGTCTGGAAGGTCTGCAATTAATTTCTTTGGCGGTGGATTTGAAAATCACAGGTTGTTTTGGGAGACNCTGATTCCAAACGGTGATAAAATTCCTGGGGGTCTATTNGAAGATCAAATTGATGTTTATTTTGATAACTTTAATAATTTCAAAAAAATATTTTCAGAAACAGCCCTTTCTGTTCAGGGCAGCGGATGGTGCTGGTTAGTTTTTAATGCAATGTACCATAAAATTGAAATTATTACAACCTCTAATCAGGATAGTCCGTGGACTTTCAATAGAACGCCTTTACTTGGATTGGACATGTGGGAACACGCATATTATTTAAAATATCAAAATAGAAAACCTGATTACGTTAACGCTTGGTGGAATGTTATTAATTGGGATTACGTAGGTAATCGTTTTTCAGAATTATCTTGATGACAACATATTAATGAAATTTTTTATTACTATTAACAATCTGAACTTTGAATCATTAAAAAAATTAAGTCTTGGTAAAAAAATTGTAATTGGTACAATTGTTGCAATCGTTGCACAGGCTTTTGGAATTATTTTTCTTTAATTACAAAAAAGATTCATTANGAATNCTCCTCTAACATTTTCATGGATATGATGCTTGAGGAAGAATTAATTGATTTGATGACTTCATGTCTACAAAACCCTGACTCCTCAAATATTTCGGACAATCATGCTAGAATTATTGCAATTGGTGGTGAAATTTATGCTGATGGAGGATCTGATGCTTTAGAAAATTTTTCTTTTGTATTGAAAAATAGAATTGTACAAGAAATAGAAAAAGATCCATCGCCACTGCTTTCGCTATGGCATGGCCTTGCTGATGATTGGCCGAGATAAATTTTGTATTAAATTTTTTATCCTCTACCAATTCTGAAAATGGCTGTACTGCATGCAGGACATGTCCCTTTGATTGCAGGTTTTCCATTTTTCATGGTGTATGGTGCTGGACTGCCGATTTCTCGTTTGTCTCTACACTTTACACAATATCCTATTGTCATAATTCAACTAGGCTCTTTGTTCTATTAGCGAGATCTTGTTGAACTTTTTTTACTAATAGGCAAATAACTGATCTGATTTTTTATGTTCCGAAACTACTTTTTTTGTATCGGGTTTTAATTTTATTATTATGTTAGAGTCTCACTCGATAATAATCCCATCTTTCTGGATCAAACATTTGAACAAACTCCGCTTCTTCTTTGTCTATTCTTGCTCTGATTACATCACGCAGTGCAAAACTTGTCATGAACTTGTATTTCATAGAATGTGCCTGCATTATGAACATGTGTCTCATTTCACTCCCTCCTCGCAATCCCCAATACCCCATTTTCAAGGCCAATGGTTCTAAAAATACGGTGTTTTTTAAGCCATAATTCTCATCTCTAATCTCTTCGCGCAATTGATATTCTTCTAGCGGACCTCCTTTGGCAAATCCTACTATCTCTCCCTTGTTATTATTTAATCTGAGTGTGTTGATTATTGTTTTTGGATTTTTTATTGATTCTTTAAAATTTTCTTTTCCAAATTGTAATGGCTTTGGTAATTCTAAAAATATGTCATACAATGTTTGCGCAAACTCTGCATCGTCCTGTATTGATTGGTTCTCTATTGTTGGAATCAATTTAAGATTTTCATATGAATGATTTGCTTGAATAGTTACTTCTTGCTCTCTTATTCGCATAAAAGATAAAATTGTGTCAAAGAAATTTTTTCTCATCTCCTTTGGCAATTCTTTAAGAATCGCTTTTACCATTGATGTTTCTTTATTCAATAATTCTTCAAAATATGCCACAGACGTCCTTACAATTATTGAAGGTCTCCATGCAAGTGCATGTGCATTCATTTTTGCCATTTCCATGGCTTTTGTAAAATCTCCTAATAGGTACCCGCTAATTCTATCTACTACTGACAAATACCTTCCAAGTTCCATTAAGTGTTTTTGAGTTTCCTGATTATTTTTTGTTATATCTGACCTCTCAAAACATTTTTTGATTTCAATCTCTGCATCTTTTCTTATTTGTCCGCTCCACGGATATGTTGTACGTAAAATCAACACCTTGATTATTTCCAAATCAATTTTTGCAAAAGTTAACGATTTTTGTAATTTTTTATCAGTCGAAATAAATTTTAAAACACTTTCTTCGTGCGGTTTATCTACGTTTTTCTGTGGATCAAAGTCATGGAATAACGCTGCAATATACAGGTATTTTTTATCTTCTTCAGTCAGTTTGATTTTTTCTTGATTTATGGTTAAAAGTGAAACATATGTCACTTCTAATTCGTGGTTAATGTTGTGATACCCGTAATATTCAGTCCCCAAACCTTGACTTTCAAACAAGTCAATAGTGTAATCTAGCATTTCCAAGTAACAATCGTCCTCTAGTCCATTCTGTGTCATTAAACTGAGAATTTTATTTCTCATTGAATGAGAATTTGCAAGTTCTTGCATTATTTTGTGATCACAAATTGGGTTTTTAAATATGATCCAGATGTCACTCCGGATAAACTGCTCTGATGTCTAAATCTGTATATTTTTGATCACAAGATTAAATACAATTACTTTTTACACTTTTTTTAATGTCTGTGGATTCAAGCTTACTTGAAAATATCGTGCAATATTCTTCAGATCATTCTCCAAAATTCACTATTCTTGTCAACGATAGATTTTTTCCTCTGATGGATGTTTCAATTGTAAATTCTTCCATACCTGTCAACGAACCTACAACTCGTGGCGGTGTTTATTTTTCAGAAAAATTTGCATACAAAATGAAGGGTGTCATAAATGATCTTAGTGTGATTCCATTACTTACCAAAAAAATGCTTGGTCCTAATACTGAATTTGGAGAATTAAAAATTTCTAGTCAAACTGAATCTGATGGAAAAATTGTTCCTATTGATATTTTTACTAATTTAACAAACAGTGTACAAACTCCGAATTCAATTGAACTNAGCATGATTATTGTAGATCTAAAATTGGTTTAATCTTTATTTAGATATCTGTCGTATCTTTCTTTTGACACATCGTCTGATAAAATCTCGTATGCCTTGTTGATTTTTATCATCTCTTCTTCAGAATCGTCCTTTGTTTTATCTGGGTGTGTTTTTTTTGCTAGTTCTCTGAAATTTTTCTTTATTTCTTCGGCTGTTGCATTAGTTTCTACCCCTAGAACGTCATAATAGTTTGGCAGATTGTCATTTGTCACGCCTTCTCTAAATTCACTTTCTTCTTCACTATTTCCTCTTTTGCCAATCTCTTCGTAATCATCCCCCCAGTCTGAATGGTATTTTTCATACGTCCTATCTTTTTTTGATTCGTGCTCTTGCTTATCGTATGATGTCTTTCTCCTCAAAATCACATCTCTTGCTAAAAATAGGAATATTGAGATGACTGCAATTGAAAACCCTGTAAACAAAATTATTTTTTCTTCATCTGAAACTACCAATTCATTTGTTTGAGCATGTGATGTTTGCACTGTTCCAAATATTATTAGAAAAATTACGACAATTTTTAATTCGTTCATTTTATTCCTCCTATGTTAACCTGAAATTTTCTTTTGCAGTATTTAGAACTACGTGAGTTATTGTATTTTCCACATTTGCTATTCCTGCTAAACCCTTTACAAACGTGCTTAATTCATTTCTTTCTTTGAATTTTGCTATAATTATGGTGTCTGTAGTCCCTGTGACATCATACACGCCACAAACATTTTCAAATTTTGATATTTCCTCATCAATATCTGCGACTTTATCGTTTTTAGCCATGATTTCTATAACTGCTGTCAGGGTATACCCTATTTTTTCATGATTAATTGTGGCCGTATACCCTAAAATTATTTCCTCCTTTTCCAATTTTTTAATTCTTGATAGTATTGTAACTGTTGAAACTTCTAACTTCAATGCTAATTGTCTTGCAGACTGCCTTGCGTCCGCTGCTAAATTTTTAAGAATTTTCTTGTCTAAACTATCTAAAGTCATACAGTGTATTGACTAAAAATTATTTAAATTTTTGCTAAATTCTTGTAAATCTGTTTAAACTCATTAAATTTTTATTTTTTAACCTTAAATTTAATACAAATAAAAATTATGAAAATCATGGTTGATACTGACAAGCTTGTGTCGAAAGGAGTTTTTTTCTTAGAATCTGGTGATTTTGATAAGGCACTTAGTTTTTTTGAGCAGGCACTTTTGCTAAATCCGCGCAATCCTGATCTTTGGAACTACAAGGGAACTGCTCTTAGAAGTTTAGGCCGATACGGTGAATCTATGGATTGTTTTAACAATTCACTAAAAATTGATCCTCGAGATAAATTTGCGTCCTGACGTGCGTATAGTTTAGAAACATCTTTTTTAATTATGATGTTCTATGATTGATATGACTAGAACAGAAAGAAGAAGAAACACTGAACATCCTACAAGAGACGGTAAACATAATCCTGTTTGTGTTGATCCTCATTGCAGTGATTGTTCTTAGAGTAAAAGGTAAAATCTTATCTTTTATTCAACCTCTCTTGGCATATTATGGCCTCGTCTTATTAGTACATGATGCGAGAACATACGTTGAGGAAAGAATACACCACAAAGGAAGATTGGTTGGAGGATATTTTCACAAACTCCAATCCTCAGGCTTCACTACAAAGTGCAGAAACTGCACTGAGAACCTTTGACATCTTTTGTAAGGTCAAAGTTAGGCTGGAATTAGAAAAGCATCTGCTCTTGGAAAGTTCCAAAGTTCATTCAGAACAATTCCATGAAAAAGAATTGCCTGAACTACGCAAAGAGATGCAACAGCAAAAGGCACAGATTGACAAACTTCGGCAAAATGAATGTCCTCGAACTAAGCACGATGCATCAAAGCACGGAATGACATCGTAATCCTCTCATATGTCTTTGAAAACCTAGATGATGTAGTAGAATCCGTGGCAAAGGGCATGAGTTCTAGGTGTAAGAACAAGACTTTAGGCTCAAAAAAGCCAAAGGGTTTCTAATTTTTTAAAATTAAAAAATATTAAGAAAAATAAAACATATGTAAAGAATTAGAAAAACTTCTTAAAATAAAACAATGACCCTTTTAAAATATGGATTATTGTGTGCATGAATATCTCAAAGGTTCCTGTCATTATTGCAAAATGGCTCAAAACACTGAGAGTAAGAATCAAGAAAAAGAGAAATTTCTAGAAAAAAATGAAAATAACGAAGTACTATCTTTCACATAGTATTTTGTTAAGTTGTTTTTTATGAAATTTCACCATACGCTTCCTTTATCCGAGCAATCATAATTTGCGCCACAGTTTGGACATATCAAATGACACGTTGTCATTTTTTCCATATCATGTCCGCATCTGTCGCAAGTTTCTTTTTCCATGATGTTTATCTTCAATCGTTTCGATTTTAATTTTACGATATAGAAAATTATATTTCTATTTTGAAGCGTTGTCAAATATGCTCCATTGTTTTTTTGTTATTTCCATGTGTATTTCACAAACGCATTATTTTTTTGACAGGTTATAATGAAATCACTTGGGTTTTAATTAAAAATTTGCTGTATCTTTATCATGCAGGAGTTAATTTCTTTATTAAAAAAAGAAACCTGCTCTGAGGATCACTATATTATTGACAAAATACCACCTTTAGTATTGAATAGCCGAATTGACGAATTATTTTTACAAGCCAATGATTGCATTGACGATGAAAATTTTTCAGAAGCTCTACTGTTTTATAATTTGATACTGAAAGAGGACTCAAAAAATATTCATGCTCTGATTGATAGAGGCACTACTTTGCAAAATTTGGGCCGAATAAAATCAGCTATTCGCTCATATGATGAAGCACTGGATATATCTTCAAATAATCTTGATGCCTTAATTAACAAAGGCTCTGCTTTTCATTTAGATGGAAAATACTCTGATGCTATGGCATGTTATGATGTGGCCCTTAAAATTGACAAAAAACACCCTATGGCTCTTGCATACAAAGGCCTCTCTTTGGCTGAATTAGGTCAATTAACTGAAGCGATAGATTATTTTAAAAATGCACTATCTATTGACAAACATTACCATCTTGCACAAATATCCCATGACACTGCTCAAGAACTTTTAAAATCAACACAAGAAAAAAATATCTAAAATACTGTAACGTCACCTGGTGCGGGTTCTCTTGTAGTTGTTTTTTCATTGGATTCAAAGAACTCACTATGTTTTGTATTTTGATGCTCTCTTAGTTTTTCAATATTTTCAAAACCGTCATGACACAAGTAACATTTTGGTTTATGTTCATCCACTAATGGCAATACCATGAAATTCTATATCTAACTGGCTACTTATTTCTTAAGAGTATAAGGAATATATCCTAATAATCAGGACTAAGAATATGTTAGAAAAACTCGTTGGTGACTCACAAGCCTTAGATCGAGCTCTAGCTGGCGAAGAATTATCCTACAAAGATGGTTTGGAATTGATGAATTATGATAACTTGCATTTACTTGGTGCAGTTGCTGACTCTACAAGAAAAAGACTGGCAGGTGACACCGTAACATTTGCAGCGTCCTATTACATGAATTATACAAATGTCTGTGCTGCAAGCTGCCAAATGTGTGCTTTCTATAGAAAAGGCGATGAGGAAGATGCGTACACCTTAACTCCTAAAGAAATCGAACAACGAGTTGGAATTGCAAAACAAATGGGTGCTACAGAAGTACACATTGTTGGGGGATTTCATCCAAAGCTTCCTTTGGAATATTACGAAGACATGATGAGAACCATTAAAAAAAGTCACCCTGAATTAAATATCAAAGCATTAACTGCTGCTGAAATACATTTTTTATCCAAACTTACAAAAAATTCTACTAAAGAAATTCTATCCCGTTTAAAAGAAGCTGGTTTGGATTCAATGCCTGGCGGCGGGGCGGAATTATTTCACCCTGACGTTCGTGGAAAAATCATACGAGGCAAGTGTACTGGCCAGCAGTGGCTTGATGTTATTGAGGAGGCCCACAACATGGACATTAAAAGCAATGTTACTATGCTATACGGCCATATTGAAAAACCTGAGCACATTGTTGATCATTTGATAAAAATTCGTGAACTACAAAAAAAGACAAACGGATTCATAACTTTAATTCCTTTAAAATTCAGTTTAGATAACACTGAGTTGGAAAAGGATCATTTGGTGAATAACGAGTGTTCCTCAGTTTATGATTTAAGAATAACTGCTTTGTCTAGGCTGATGCTTGCAAACACTCTGAACAACATCTCTGTGTATTGGGTTGCATATGGCAAAAAATTAGCTCAAGTTGCACTGTCTAATGGTGGAAGTGATTTAGTTGGAACTGCATTTGGCGAAGAAATCTATCGCGCAGCTGGAAAACCTACAACCTCATCTGTTGAAGAATTAGCTACCATGGTAAAAGAAATCGGACGTGCGCCTGCACAACGAAATACTCATTTTGGAATTTTAAAAAAATTTTAGCCCATCTGTTTTTTAATCGCTTCTACTTTTTCTTCCATTCTAACTTGCTTGTCTTTTCTTGAATCTATTTTTATTATTATTTCTGCCCTGTTTATTCCTAAATTGTGTACAGTGTCAATCATTTCTTTTGTTGCCTTGTTGATTGTATCCATATCATCTGATTCCAAAACAGTCCCCATGGAATTAATTTCGTATCTCAGGTTCTCTATTTTTTTGATTGATTCAATTGCTTTTCCAATGTAGAAACTTGCACTGGTGGTTCTCGTCGCCATTGGGTATATGCTGATTTCTGCTTGAATCATTATGTTTTTTAGAACAATTTGAGATTAAAATGTTTTAATCATTCCGCTTTTTTTTCTACTTGCTTTGTTGCCTTGCCTTTCTTTTTTCTTGCACCGAAGCTTATCAGTACTAGCAAAAATCCTAGCCCAAACAAAATGCCTGCCAGTGTATTGTAATCCTCGTTTTCCTGTTCTGCTATTAGCAAATCAATTACTTCTTCTTCTGTCATGCCTGCTTGACCTACTGGTACTGCGTCATTGATGCTTACTGTGAGCACTAGTCCTACGATTATCATTAGCATTCCTCCAACTAACATTTTTTTATTTACCAGTACCATTGTTGAAATTTATTAAATTTCATCACATATTAGGGAATTTATTTTTGTTATTTTCTAACTATTCCTCAATTAAAATTTGCGTGAGTTTGTAAATAGTGAATCTAATAAAAGTTACAAATTTCCGAGTGTTTTTCTCAAAACAATTTGTTTGTGTTATCTATGATTTTGGAAGCATTCTCTGCAGTATACAGGTCTGTCTTCCTTTGGTCTGAATGGTACTTGACAATCGTTTCCACAGTCTCCGCATTTTGCATCAAACATTTCTCGTGGTCTCTCGTCTCTACCAAATCTAGAACCTCTATCATTTGATCTTCCACCAAATCTTCCACCTTGTCGTGGTTCTGGTTTGTGATTTTGGAAGCATTCTCTGCAGTATACGGGTCTGTCTTGTTTTGGTTGGAATGGTACTTGACAATCCGTTCCACAGTCTCCGCATTTTGCATCAAACATTTCTCTATCTTCTCTATTGTATGACATATTTTCTAAATTTCATCAATTCATGTTGTAATTAAACTGTTGTAAAATTTTGTCCTTTTTTTTAATTAATTTGATATTTTTTGTAATGTTTTCCTTATTTTCGCTCTTTATTTCATTACATTGTCATTTCAGGCATTGACATTCCTCCATGACCTGAATCGATTGTTTGTTTTGGATTTAGGCTTGTATCGTGATGACAAGGTTTGTTGCATACTGGGCAAAATTTTCTATCCAGTACAATGCACTGACAAATGTGATTTTTTACATATGCTTGAGCGGCTTGATTCCATTCCCCTGTGCCATTACAGTATACGCAAACATTTGTTGAACTTGAGCCTATGCCCTTACAAAAATCACACACATCTTCAGTCATGTCTATCCTGTTATTTGTTCTGGAACTAATATATTTGAAGACGCTCTGCAGTTTATTTTTTTAGATTCTTTTTGTTAATATTAAAAAGGCTTCATCTTTTCGGCGGTATCTTTCATCACATTTGAGGAAATCAGATAGAACCCGTTGATATAATCATCAGCATTTACCTGCATTTTTTAAAGTAAATATCTTTATTCAAATTTCATATACTGGACAGTTTTTTTAGATGTNTGGAAGAAATTAATTTGGAATCTCATAATGACTTAACTTTGCATGATTTTGTCAACGATTGGATTCTGGAACCTATTGTTGATTCTAAGGATAGGCAAAANGTTGTTTTCAGGTTAACCACAAAGGGCAAAAACTATTTTAAAATTCTAAACAAAAATCNNGGATACCCGTTTAAAAATAATCCTACATTAAAGATAATGGTTGAAAATGGAATTGTCACACCTATAATAAAAAAGGAAGGNGAAGTTGGTTATAATTTAACGTCGATTGGTGAACAACATCATATTTTTTTAAAGACGTGGAAAGAAAAAAACGAAAAAAAATAACTTTTAATATTTTTTAAACTGAATCTTCTGGAGGTCTTTGAACAAATACGTTGCAGACAAGTGCGTCTGTTTTTGCATCTCTGTGTTGAACTTTACATGTAACAAATTTTCCTTTTAATGCTCGCTCTAAGTCTTCTCTAGTCTGTTCTGGTTTTTGCCCTTCTTCTGTATCTTTAATCAAACCCATGATTATTTTTTCAGTTTTTCCATAATCTCCAACGTTGTCTTTTCTGGTATGGCTTACAAGTAACCTGAATGCGTTTCCTGTTAAAATTTCTAAAACTGCTCCTCCGATTCCATCCCCATCAAGACTGTCTGACATTGTATGATTATTTTTTCAGTTCTATAACTACTTGGTGGCTATGCTGATTTCAAAATCCGGAACCAACCCTTTTTCTTTTGCCATTTCAAATAATTTCCTGATTGCTTGCTCTCCTGGATCTCCCATGTTGACTGTAACTTGATTTACATACATTTTTACAAATTTTTCAATCAAACCTCTCTCTTTTCCTCTGGAGTATTGCATTGCGTATTCTAATGCGTCATCAAAATTATTTATTCCAAATTCAATCGATGATTGTAAATATTTATCAAACTTTACAATTGTCTCCATGCCTAATTCTGTTTTCATTACGTTAATTCCTAGCGGTACCGGTAATCCGTTTGTTGTTTTATCCCACCACTCACCTACGTCTAAAATTTTGACATTTCCTTCTTGTTCATACGATAATTGAGTTTCATGTATTACTAAACCAACATCAACTTCCCCTGATTCAACAGCTTTTGGAATGTCGCTGAAATTCATTTCGACATAATCAAACTTTCCAATCATTAGCTGTAGCAACAAAAATGCTGACGTCATTTTACCTGGAATTGCTATTTTACATTTTTTTAATTCTTCAATTGTCATTTGTTTTTTTGCTGTAACTATTGGGCCATAATTAATTCCAAAACTCCCTCCACTTCTCAAAATTGTGTAGCCTGGAATATATGCACAAGCATGAACTGAAACTGCTGTAACGTCTAATTCTGGATTAGTTGCTTTTAGGTTTAAATTTTCAATATCTTCAATTACGTGATTCACTGCAAATTCTGGAGATGGTACTTTTCCTGTAAACATTCCATAAAACATGAATGCGTCATCCGAATCTGGAGTGTGACCTACAGAAATTTCCATACTTGTACACTAATCAATCGTAATAAAAATCAAAATCATAGACACGTTCAAAATTTTAAAGACTCGATCATTTTTTCACGTTGTCTCGTCATATTTTTTAAAATAATTCCTGTTGCATGTTAAAAATTAATTGCGTAATTTTACGACTAAAAATCACACACATTATATAATGCTCACCTGATTTTCGCTTTATGGCAAAATTCAAGTCAACTAACGAAGTTATGAAAATTATTAAGAATAAACAAAATATTAGAAATTTTGGTGTTATTGCACACGTTGATCATGGAAAGACAACTATGAGTGACAGTCTTTTGGCCAATTCTGGAATTATTGCACCATCAGCTGCTGGAAAAGCTCTTGCAATGGACTTTGACAAAGAAGAACAAGAAAGAGGAATCACAATTTATCAAGCCAACGTAACTCTGCTTTTTGCTCAAAAAGATGACGAATATGTAATTAACATGATTGACACACCTGGACACGTAGATTTTAGTGGAAGGGTAATTCGAAGTCTTAGGGCAATTGACGGTGCTGTAGTTGTATGTGATGCAGTTGAAGGTATTATGACTCAAACTGAAACTGTGACTAGAATGGCACTTGAAGAAAGAGTTAGACCTGTTTTGTTTATCAACAAAGTAGACCGATTAATTAAAGAACTAAGACTAACTCCTGAAAAAATGCAGGCACAATTGGCTGAAGTTGTTTCTACTTTTAACCAATTAGTCGACACATACGCCGAACCTGAATACAAAGACAAATGGAAAGTTTCTATTCAGGATGCAAGTGTAACATTTGGTTCTGCAAAAGACAAGTGGGCAATTAACACTGATTTAATGAAAGAGAGAGGAATAACGTTCAAAGATGTAATTGATGCTTATACTGATGAAAAACTTCCACAACTCATAGAGAAAGCACCATTGGCTGATGCCGTTCTTGGAATGGTTGTAAAGCACCATCCTGCGCCAAAAGATGCTATCAAATATAGAATTCCACAAATCTGGAAGGGTGATTTGGACTCTGATGTTGGTAAGGCTTTACTTGCTGGTGAGGATGATGGTCCAACAATTATGATGGTTGTGAACATGGTGCTAGATCCTGCAGCAGGTCCTGTTGCCATTGGAAGATTGTTTTCTGGAACTATCAAAGATGGACAAACACTTCACATTATAGATGAAAAAAGGGAAGGACGAGTTCAATCTGTTAATTTCTTTATGGGTAACCAAAGAGAACAAGTTGGAGAACTCGGTGCTGGAAACATTCCTGCTTTGTTGGGATTAACTGAATGTAGAGCTGGAAATACTCTTTCTTCAGTAAAAGACATTCCGATGTTTGAAGGTGTAAAATATGTGTCAGAACCTGTTGTTCAAATTGCAATTGAACCAAAACATCCTAAGGATTTGCCTAAACTTGTAGATATTTTAAGACAATTAACTATTGAAGATCCAAACCTCGTTGTAAAAATTGACGAAGAAAGTGGTGAGACAATTGTTGCCGGTATGGGTGTATTGCACTTGGATGTTGCAACTCACAGAATACAAGATGCAAAATGTGATATTATTACATCCGAACCTCTGATTAACTATAGAGAAACTGTAAAAGGCGGTTGTGAACCTGTAATGGCAAAATCTCCAAACAGACACAACAAAATTTTCATGAAAGTAGAGCCATTGGAGCCTGAGATTGCTCATATGTTGAGAACTGGAGAGATCAGTGATATGAAAGATAAGAAAGTCGTTTCTGATTTGTTAAAGGGCGTTGGTTGGGATACTGATACAATTAAGAGAGTTATGAGATGGGATTCTCGTGGAAATGTTTTGATTAATGGAACCAAAGGTGTTCAATTTGTTAACGAATCCACTGATTCTATTAATTCTGGATTTGACGATGTGATGAAAGAAGGCCCTCTATGTAAGGAGCAAATGAGAGATTGTAAGTTTATCTTTACTCACTTTGTTCCCCATGAAGACACTGCACACAGGGGTTTGTCTCAATTAGGTCCTGCATCACGTAGAGCATGCATGGGTTCATTGCTTACTGCCGGTACTGCTGTTCTAGAACCAACATTGGCAATTGAAGTTCGTGTTCCAACTGATTTAGTTGGAAATGTAGCTACAATACTTTCAGGTAAACGTGGCAAGGTTCTCGATATGCAACAAAAAGGTGCATCCAGTATCATCATTGGTGAGATACCTGCTTCTGAAACTTTCACATTGTCTGAAGCAATGAGAGGTCAGACTGCAGGACGTGCAACATGGAATACATCATTTAAGGAATGGACTGAAGTTCCAAAATCTATGTTGGCATCTGCTGTCGGTGATATTAGAAAAAGAAAAGGATTAGCTCCAGATCCACCTGTTGTCAGTGAATTCATCGACAAGGAATAGATATTTTATTTTACACTGATATTGTTTTTAATTATTTTCTAAATTTTAATTCGTCTGTATGATCTTGAAAATATTCTTGTATTGCGACATTGGAGCGTACATCTTTGTATGTCTCTAGCATTAGATTCATGATTTTATTGATGTGTTTTTCTAATCTCTTTATTCTTTGATGTGCTATTGGATGCTGCAATGTTCTTATTTTGTCTTGATAGTCTGTTCTGATGATTATCATGTGAGCTCTGTCTATTTCTTCTTGAACGTGCTCCAATAACTCTAGACCTTTTTTAGTAAATCCAAATTGACTTCCGTCACTTAGCATTATTGTGGGGATTGTGCTGATGTCTTCGATTTCTTTTTTTTGATTAATTACAAAAGTTTCCATCATTTTTGAAAACTGTATGCGATCTTGAACTTTATTTTGCTCTTTGTACAAAATTGTATTTTTAATACTTCTAGATTCCAAATAGCCTGTGTTCTCAAGTCTGCCCACTGCCTGAATTACTTCCTGCTTATCTCCGCCATGCTCTTTAATTATGTCCTCCATGCTGATCCATTGAGCCGATAATTCCAATATTCTATCATCGTGTTTTATTGTCATTTCGATAAATACTGCAGTTTTTATTTTCTAATATATCTAGAGTTTACCATGAATTTCTGGATTTAAGCCGATGCATGTTTTTAGAACTTAAATTCCCATTTAATTTAGAGTTTATGTAAAATGGTTCGAGTTGATAATAAGCGATATGCTGAATTACTAAAAGAGAAAAAATTTTTGGAGGATAACCGACCTCATGACATTGATGCCATGAGACGGTGGAAGCACTCGATGAGTAAACTCCTGCAGGAATTAGAATTATTTCGCTAGTGATGCTATTTTATCCATAACGAAATTTCAACTAGTTATTTATTCGGGGTTATTACTGGTAATCATATGGGATTGCTGTACACCAAATTTTATATGGATTTTGATGAACCTGAATGGAAGCAGATTTCAAACAACCCCATAGTTTTTCAAACTCAGAAAGACAATGTGATTTTAGAGGTGGAGGACACGGCACAAAAATTATACAAATTAGTTTTTAAAAATGGTTCAAAATTTAACATGTTTAGAGTTACTGGCAAGTTTCGTTTAACCTGGGACGATGACGATGTCGTTTAAAATTAATAAAACATGTAGATATAATTTTTAGTATGTCTTTAGAAATTAAAGTTAACCGTATTTTGCAAGATTTTGATAACGTGTCTTCTGACGAATTTTTAAAAGTGATTAATGAAATCATGCTTGAATTTAGAAGCGCTATAACAATTGACTACCTTAAAGGTAAGATCCAAAAAATAACTGTTCTTACAAATGAATCTGAGAAGAAAAAACAATGCAAGTTGCTTTTACCTTATTTTGACTGGTATGTTCAAGGACTGTAGTTCTATTCTGAACGTTGGTTAATTTTTATCAGTGCTTTTTCGATTAATTCGTTATCTTTTTTTGCGTCTTGGATGTTGCCTATTAATTTGATAAAATATTCCGCACCTGTTTCTTCAGATTTTAGAATGTCTGCTTTACGACACTCTAATGCCTTCTGTAACACTTCTAAATCTTGTTCTAGTGATTGAATTGAAATTAAACCCAGTAAACCTTTGATGGATTTTTCCTTTTACCTCGTCAATAATTGGAATTTTTTTCCTTGCAGTTGATTGTAGCAGNGGGGCAAACATNGCTGCTGCTTCTTTTAATTCTGGACTTGAACCAATAGTCTGTAATCTTTTTTTATAGTGGTTTAAACATGCTAAAATAATTTCATAACCTCCTTCTTCTTTTAAGTAAATTCCGCCAATCCATGATTTTTCAGACATTTCTAAAATATTCATTTTTTTATTATTATAATTTGTTTACCCAATTTTTTAATTTATGGACTCTTTTTGGTAATCTGTTTTAAGTGTCATAATTTTCTTTAATTGGTTCTGTATTTTTATTGATCAAATACAGTAAAATTCCTGCCAGTGTCACTCCCATTCCGCTTAGCCCTACAAATGTGCCCATGTTTCTTATATTTTCTAAAATCTCATCATCTGTAACTTCCATAAAATAAAATAAAATTAATCCTGCACCAAACATACAGACACCGATAATAACTAATGTGATCCCTGATCTCATCTATTTTTTCTCCTGTATCTAATTAATAAATTAGTAAAATTATGATTATTTCTAGAACGCGGTTAGAATTTTTTAATACTTATATTTGCCAAACTAAATTCTTAATTCAGTTATGGTTGCTAGAAAAAAAATTGATCTTTTAGAAATAACTCAGGAAATTGTTAATTTAAATTCTAAAATGAGATTTGCAGCAATAATTGACGGTAAAGGAAATATCCGTGAGGGTATTATGAAAAAAGGCCAAACAAGTCTTAATTCTCAAAAAGAGGAAGAACATTTCTGTGCTCAAGTTGCACAAAGACGTGCAATGAGAAAAGAGTTTGATCGTTCTTTAGGGAAAGTAAGATACATTCATGTTGAAAGGGAGAAAGTTTCCCAATTGGTACTTTACACAAAAAGAAATATTGTATTTTTCACCATGGAGCCAGAAACTCCTATGAGTACTAAAATTGCATTAATTACAAAAATAAAGAAAATTACTGCAGACATCTAAGAAAAAATATTTTTACATTCTTATGACTTTTCATAAATATTTGGGAGATTCTAAAATGTTTGAGTATGACAAACATTACCGAGAATGCCAGCAACAAAACAAGCCTTTCATTAAAGCAAAAATAAATCCTGCTCANGGAAATTATTATGTTAATCTTGATTTAATGACTTGNAACTATGTTTTTTCAGAATTAGAACAATGTGAGATTAAAACATTAATTGAAACTGAGATAAAATTCGTTAAATCCAATTACTCTGATTCATTTTATGACTATAGTATTAACGAGGAGGTTATCTGGATTGACGGTGTATCCTCTGAACATGTGAATTCTTTATGCGTATCCTTGTATGATTTAACTCAGAAACATCGCGACTAGAANCTGATCATATTTTTCAAAATTTTATCAATAACCTGCATTTCCTTCTTTCTTTCTAAAATGATCTCCTCGTTCCATTTCTTTAAAAATTCTGACTCTCTATCCATTTTTTCTAACTCTGCAATGTATTTGATTAAATGTATTTTGTAATCATGTAGCAAATCCAGGTGCTTGTTGTGATTTTTTTCAGTTGAAGTTGCCATCCCATTCCTCTTTTTTTATATCTGGAAATAATTCNCTAATTCTTTTCCTGTCTTTTTCAATTGCCTCAATTCTAGATGTTAAATGTTCTTGAATTGCAGGTTGTCCTTCTTGATTCATTTCATTTTCCATGTCTGTGATTATTTTACCCAGTGATCTGTAGTATGTCATGTGTTTTTTCTTTGAATCTTCGGATTTGTCTTCAATTTTTTCATCCATACCATTATCATATTCATTGGAAAATAAGTACTTGATCTTTTGAAATTGCTTTAAAAATTTATTTGTGAATGCCTACTCTTCTTCAATTAATTTAATTCCTGCAGGTGTCAATCGAGTTATCCATGGGAATGAATGATCCTTTTCTTCATCTATGCCTCCACGTACAAGATTTGAATCAATTAGATACTTTGCATTTTTAAAAATAACATCGTTCTCTATTTCTTTTAATTCTGGAAAATTGTATATGTGCATTTTAGGGATTTCTGAATTGCCCTTTAATCTTGCGTGGTATTCTGTTAAAATTATTTTTTTAATTTTTTCATCCATTTCATCACCCATACGATGTTTTATTTTTTCTAACATGTTATATTTTTATATTTAAAAAAATAAAATTAGCAGATTTTTTCACATTCGCATTGTCTATTTGAAAACAAATTTTTGAATGATTTCAATCGAGATTGAGAAATTTCTGGTTTATTTCTACCCACTATTCTNAATAGGGATATCCCGGTTTCTGCACTAGTTCCTTTTAATGCCCATGAACCATTTTTCATTAAATACGGTTGTGGATTTTTCATGGTCACTTTTTTATGCGCTTTGACATCATATGCTTCTATTTTTGGCATCATCTAAAATTAAAAATTTGTTATTATTGACAGGGTGTAAATTTTTTTATATCTATTAGTTGGAAATTATTTTTACATTGCAGCTTGGGCTCAATCATGTTTAAAAATTATTGATACTACACTAATATTGGAAATTATTTGTCAACTTGTATGAAAATACTTATCGATGAAATGGATGATGGCTGGGATGAAAAACTTAAAGAATTAGGTTTTGATGCATACAGCGTTAAAAAACTACGTGCTGATGGCCATAAATTAAGAACAGATTACTCCGTAATTAATTACGCTAAAGAAAATAGCATGATTCTTGTTACTCGCGACACTGAAAGCGGTCAGGCTTGTGAGGAGAACGATTTACCATACGTGTTACTTGATAACAATTCCATTTTCAAAATTGTTTTAGAAAAATTAAAAAATTCTTAATTGACATTTTTTGAATCCATTTGAGTTATTCTTAGATTTTCAAGAATTTTATTCAAAAACTCTTCTTCTGATTGATACGATATATTTTTCATTATTAATTCCCAACAATCATCAATCTTTCTTTTAATTTGTGGGAACATTTTNTCTTTTTTGAATGTAGGATAGTATGACAAAATTTTCATTATTCCATCGGTTGACTGCACAGTGTGTATTAGATGTATCATAGNTCTTAACCTTTCATGAATTGAAAAATTTTCTTCCCGACTTATGTTTTCAAAGTCACCTATTTCTTCAAATGTCATGTTGATTTCTTTATGTAATTCTTTCAGTTGATTATTTACTGACTCATACAAATTAATTAATTCGTATTCTATGTGAGACTTACTGTGAATTTTTTTCTCTATTTCNCCTGATTCTACAAGGGCACCAATTTCCCTGTACACTATTTTTTCATTACCCACCTTTTTTATCACTCTTTTAGCAAGTTCTGTGCCTCTAATTTTTCCATTTTCGTTAAGAATTCTAATTATTTCAATTCTAATGATGTCCGAATTCTTGTCCATTCTCTTTACTCCTTTTTTCTATATTTGTCTAAAATTTCTATTTGGCCNCTTTCCCCAATTTCTTTTATCAGACCCTCTAAAATTATAATTCCTTTTTTAATTGGCTCCTTTTCATTTATTTTATTTTGCAGTTTTTGTTTTAATACCATTCTTTCATTATTGACAAAGCTTAGCAAAGTAACTTCCTTGCCCATGTCCAGATTTACAAAAAAATCCACGTACTCTTCAGTTGTTTTTATTGCCACTGTTTGTTTTTATTTATCTACTATTTGTTTGAAGTACCTACAAACTAGGTTTATTTACAATTTTTATCTAAATTAACTNTGGATAGTTGTGATGGACGTGCTCGTGCTTATAAAAATGGAAAAACCTTTGATCAATGCAAGGAAATTGCTGAATCCATGAATCCTGACTTTAAAAATCAAATTAGTAAAAACAGTAAAATTCTGTGGACTGAAATTTTGGAAAAAGTTGATCATGACGAATTAATTTATAAACTAACTTTAAAATTTCTTCGAAGAGACGGTTATGATATTGGAAATCATAAAACCCCTGAAGTTAAGCCGTTTATCTCTTAAAATTTATTTTACAACTGCCGTCTGAATTCTGTAATTTTTTTGCCATGATGTATGGCGTAAGTATCAGTACT
>JGI26261J51718_1000234_pt1 | contig 28965 bp, 23 predicted proteins | sample SaaInlV_135m_DNA_3_FD_51718 | JGI IMG/M metagenome (IMG submission 51718)
AGGTTGTTGGCCTATGCGTGATGCGGACTACGTCATTGTTGGAGCTGGGTCAGCCGGTTGTGTCCTGGCAGCGCGGCTGAGTGAAGATCCGGCCATTCGGGTAGTGCTGCTAGAAGCGGGCGGGAGTGACCGCAGTTTGATTGTGCGGATGCCCACCGCATTATCAATGCCAATGAACACCCGCCGTTTCAACTGGGGTTTTGAGACTGCGCCAGAGCCGGGCCTGGATGATCGCATATTGGATTGCCCCCGTGGTTTGGGCCTTGGAGGCTCGTCCTCGATCAATGGCATGGTCTACGTGCGTGGCCACGCCGAGGATATCAACCAATGGGAGTCCAATGGCGCTGCGGGATGGAACTACGCCGCCTGTCTACCGTATTACCAACGCGCCGAGTCGTGGTATCGCGGTGCGGACCGTTATCGTGGCGGCAGCGGGCCGCTCGGCGTGTGTGCCGGAAATGAAATGCGGTTGAACCCGTTGTATCAGGCGTTTATTGACGCTGGGTGTGAGGCAGGGTACCCGGGCACGCAAGACTACAACGGGTTTCAACAGGAAGGATTCGGGTCGATGCATATGACTGTAGATCGGGGTTGTCGCGCTTCGGCCAGTCGTGCCTATCTCGATCCGGCCCGTGATCGCAAGAATCTGCGGGTGATTACTGGAACCCTGGTTAACCGGGTGCTGTTGGATGGGGTACGCGCAACTGGAGTCGAGTACGAAAAGGATGGCAATGTCTTTCAGGTCTATGCCCGAAGTGAAGTGATCCTGTCGGCCGGATCGATTGGCTCGCCCACATTGTTACAGCGTTCGGGGATAGGCTCGCCAGGTATTCTCGAGTCTGCCGGTGTTCCGGTGAGTCATCCGCTGGAGGGAGTAGGCCGTAACCTGCAGGATCACCTTGAGGTCTATTTTCAGTATCGCTGCCTCGAGCCGATCTCACTGAACTCGCGTTTGCGCTGGTGGAGCAAGCTTCAGATCGGGTTGCGTTGGCTGTTATTCAAGGACGGGCTGGGAGCGACCAATCATTTTGAATCATGCGCTTTTATTCGTTCACGTGCGGGAATTTCAGCCCCGGATATTCAATACCATTTTTTGCCGGGTGCAATGCGCTACGATGGTCGTGCGGCTTTCGATGGGCATGGCTTTCAGGTCCATGTGGGACCCAATAAACCCACCAGCCGGGGAGACGTAGCGATCAGGTCGGCCGATCCACGTCAGCACCCTCGGGTTCTGTTTAATTACATCACTACCGAGAAGGATCGAGCAGATTGGAGATTGTGTATCCGTTGGACACGCGAGATACTCGGCCAATCGGCAATGGATCGTTTTCGTGGCCAGGAGATAGCGCCGGGTGAAGCGATAACTGCCGACGATCAAATTGATGAGTGGGTACGACAAAATGTCGAGAGCGCTTATCACCCATCATGCACCTGTAAGATCGGTGCCGACAATGACCCAGCGGCGGTACTGGACGCCGATTGCCGGGTTCGGGGCATCGACCAACTGCGGGTGATTGATTCGTCTGCCTTCCCCAGTATCACTAATGGGAATTTGAACGCTCCGACCATAATGCTGGCGGAGCGGGCAGCCGATCTGGTCGCTGGGAAAACTCTTCTAGAACCACTTGAGGCGCCAGTTTGGGTCGATCCGCTGTGGCGTGAGCGCCAACGGAGCGGTGAGCCACAACGGCCTGTACCGGGCACAGCCGAGGGCACTCATTGAGCCGGGCCGATGAAGATGCCGAAATGCTTTCGGTGGTCGATTCCTTGGACGAGGTCGTGGGATCACAGCGGCGTGATGAAATTCACCAACAAGGCTTGCGCCACCGCGCTGTCCATGTCCTGGTGTTCAATTCTTCGGGAGAGTTGTTCCTGCAACAACGCGGATTGCATAAACAAGAAAACCCAGGGATGTGGGATTCCTCTGTAGCAGGGCATGTCGATGCCGGTGAAAGCTATGATCGGTGCTGTGTCCGGGAAATTGAAGAGGAGATAGGCCTTTCGTTAGATGAAATACCTGAAGCCTTGTTTAAATTGGAGGCAAGCCCAATCACTGGGATGGAGTTCGCCTGGGTCTATCGACTGGTCAGCGACACAGACCTTAAGCCAAATCTAGACGAAATGCAGGGCGGCGCCTGGTTCCACCAGGCCGACGTTAATGGCTGGGTTGATAGCGGCGCCGAGCAGTTGTCCGATGTTTTCCAGTTGATATGGTCGATGTTCTGCTCGAGCCAGTACGGGCAGCTGGACTGAGAGACAAAAGCGAATCACACACTCTTTGCTTTCGCGCTGTCATATGCGCGGGCGACTTCCTCGCCGATGATGTGGATTCCTGCTTCAACCGAGGCGGGATCCTGGGCGTAGGATATGCGGATGCATTCATGTCGATGCCCCCATTCGCCCTCGAGACCGGGAAAAAAATGCTCTCCGGCAATGACCAGGACACCACGACTCTTGAGCCGTTGATAAAGCTTTTCGCTGGTGATCGGCAGGCCTTCAAACCATAGCCATAGGAATATCGCGCCTTCCGGGGTATGAACTCGGCAGGGGTAGCCCTCAAGTGCTGTGTTAACCCAGGAGACCGCCTGCTTGACTCGCTGCCGGTAGTAAGGCCGGATCACATTATCTGACAGGTCAAGAATACTGCGATCGCCGACCATATCACTGACCAACCCGGGGCCAGCACTTCCTGGAGCAAGCGAGAGGATCGCGTTTGCTGCCGTTACCGCCCTGATCACTTTTTCGTGGGCAACAACTATGCCGGTCCGCAGNCCCGGCAGCCCCAACTTGGACAGGCTGAGACAGATAATGATGTTCTCATCCCAAACAGTGGCGACCTGTGGGAAAACAATATTCGGAAATGGTCCCCCATAGGCCGAATCGATAATCAGCGGGATATGGTTTGCGTTAGCGAGTTCACGCAACTTTGAGATCTCGGTATCAGTCAATACATTGCCAGTTGGATTGGTCGGGCGGGACACCACAATTGCTCCGGTATCTGAAGTGACATCAAGCCGTTCGAAATCAATGTGGTATTTAAATTCGCGATCACCTCGTAACTCAATGCTGGGTCGAAAGGCACGAAACAATTGCTGCCCCAGGCCGACATCAACGTAACCAATGTATTCAGGAGCCAAGGGCAGCAGTATCCGGCGAGCCGGCCTCCCCTGAAAGTCGCCAGCAAAAAGATGAAACAGCGCGTAAAACGAGCTCTGACTGCCGTTCGTTATCGCAATATTTTTGGGGCTGACATTCCAGCCGTACCGCTCTCGAAGCAGGCTCGCGAGGTTGTGATTAAACCGGGCGTCCCCTTGCGGGCCATCGTAATCTCCAGTCAGACGCTCAAAACGTTCGCCATCGGCCAACAGGGAAGTCATGGCGGACCGGAAAATCTCCTGTACTTGTGGAATGCGAGCGGGATTTCCACCACCCAGGAGATGCATGTTCGAAGAGTCAACCAAAGATTGGTCGATATCATCCATCAGAGTCAGGATGCCTGACCCAGAAGAAAGGAACTGACCGAAACGGGAAAAATCCACTGATCTGACTCGCACTAAAACCGGTCGGTCCTATTGATTGAGTGGTTCAATGCGATTACTAGAACCATCAATAGGGGTCGGCTCGATGTCCAGTTGGACGATCAGCCGATCAGTGAACGCGCCGAAGGCCAGATCAGCCAGGATGCGTGCTGATTCTAACAACACAGCGTCTCTTGGCAGATTATGGTCTGCCGCAGATTCATCGAAGCTAAGGCCGTGTGCCTGTAGCAACGTTTTGAGCAACTCCTGCCGCCCAGCTTGCTGCTGTATTCGCTCGGCGCTTCGTAGGCTTTCAAGCAGGGGAACTTCGGTTAACCCCCTCAGAGGGATCTCGATCTTTTTAATCCCTTTCAGATAGGCGAAATCCGGATCATGCTCGACCCTGGCCTGGTTCAGGCTGCGCAGTCTGTCAATGTGCGCAAGATGGTTGCTTTTTGCGTATATCGAGAAATCGGTAGCATCAATTTGGGTCCAGGGTAAGGCATTGTCTAGCGCGCGCTCGCCATGAGAGGTTTCTTCGCGGCCAATAGGCAAAATGATGTCCGGGATCACCCCTCGGTGTTGCGTGCTCTCACCATTAACCCGGAAGAATTGCGCAATAGTGAGCTTCAGCTGGCCCAGTGGCTGGTCAGGATCCTGAGAGTAGCGATCCAGATCAATCAGGTTCTGTACGGTGCCTTTACCAAAGGTAGATTCACCAATCACCAAGCCCCGCTCGTAATCCTGAATGGCGCCGGAAAAAATCTCAGATGCCGAGGCGCTGTCACGATCAACGATAACTGCCAGTGGGCCGGCATAGGCGAGGTCGTCGCTAGGGTCACGATTTATCCGGGTTCGCCCGCGAGAGTCACGGACCTGAACGACAGGACCTGAAGGAATAAAAAGTCCAGTCAGGGCCGTTGCCTCGGCAAGTGCGCCGCCGCCATTGCCACGCAGGTCGATCACTAGACCATCGACTCCCTCTTGCTCTATTTGTGCAATGAGGTTGCGTACGTCCCTGGTCGTGCTGCGATAATCGGAATCCCCCCGCGCCCGAGCGTCAAAATCAACATAGAAAGTAGGTATGTCGATCACACCGATGCGGTGGATAATGTCACCATCGCGCACCTCCAGCAGGGTGCGCTGAGCTGCCTGCTCTTCCAGNTTAATCTGGTCTCGGGTGATCGCCAGCACCTGGGCGCTGGTACTGCCAGCCTGGGGATTCGGGGTTATTCGAAGGCGTACCGTAGTGCCTTTTGGTCCTCGGATCAGATCGACTACGTCGTCTAGACGCCATCCGATCACATCGGTTACCGGCTCATCGAGGCCTTGGCCGACACCAATGATATGGTCACCGGGGCGTAGGGTACCTTCAAGTTCTGCCGCCCCCCCCGGCACAATACGTTGAACCACTGTGAACTCGTTCTGCATCTGGAGCACGGCGCCAATGCCCTCCAGTGACAATCTCATTCGGATCTTGAAATTTTCAGTAGCGCGTGGTGAGAAGTAACCCGTATGTGGTTCGATCGCGGAAACGTAGGCGTTTACCAATGTCTGGAACACGTCCTGGCTGGTAATTTGCTGAATACGCCGCTCAAGCTGTTGATAACGTTGCCGCAGGGTTTTCAGAATTTCTTCGTGCGGTTTATNNTCTAACTTCAACGCCAGGTAGTCGTTCTTGACTCGCCGACGCCACAGATCGTTCAACTCAGTTCGGTCGACGGCCCAAGGCGATTGGCTACGGTCGAAGCGGTAGTGCTCGTCGATCGTGAAGTCAAATGGCGCCTCCAGTGCCTCGAGTGCAAAACGTATTTGATCAAACACCCGTTGGCGGTAAGTATTGAAGAGATCAAAAAAAGGCGTGACCTGATTGGCAGTCAAGTAGTCGTCGAGGCGGTGACGCAGGGTCTCGAAGCTTTCGATATCTTCGGCCAGAAAATAGCTGCGGTTAGGGTCCAAGGCCTGAAGATAACGAGTCAGAATCTCAGAAGATAGCTCGTCATCGAGTTGAGTTTTGCGATANTGATAACGCTCGACAAAGTAGTTAATGAGCTTGATCGTGCGCCCATGATGCGACGCCGCTCCCAGGGGCGAGATGCTCTCCAGGGGTGCGGTTGCGGCGTTTGCGGCGACAAGGCTGAAAAAGCCAAGGGTCGCGCAGAACACCAGAGATCGGCTGAACCTCAGGCGAAACACATCAGAGTCCTTTGCAAANAATGGATAAAACAGACACACACTGCACGAATTAGTGCAACACGGGGCAATTATAACTGCTTGGTATGAGCGTCGANCGACGGAATGCCGCAACTGGCCGCTTGAGCATNGTAAGAGTGGTTTTGTTGTGAAAAAGACCAGGCGAGGTGGCTTGTCGTCTCAACCTCTTACGGGCTCGCCCGCTGTTCGGGAAACAGATCCAGTAGNGCTGCCTCACTGGCTCGGGCAATNCCTCGTTCAGTAATNATNCCAGTCATGAAGCGCCGTGGCGTGACATCAAAGGCCGGGTTGGCAGCGGGGCTGTCATTGGGCGATAGGCGCACGCGAGTCATGCGGTTTTCGCGATCGATTCCGTTAATATGAGTCACTTCCTCGGCAGAGCGTTCCTCGATCGGTATCTCCAAGATGCCATCGTACACACTCCAATCAATCGTTGATGAGGGTAGGGCGGCGTAGAAAGGAATGTCGTTGTCATGGGCCGCCAGCGCCTTAAGGTACGTTCCGATCTTGTTGCACACATCCCCGGTACGGGTGGTGCGGTCAGAGCCCACAATGCACAGATCGACCTGTTGGTGTTGCATCAGGTGCCCACCCGCGTTATCCGCAATCACGGTATGGGGTACCCCGTGAGCCCCCAGTTCCCACGCGGTCAATGATGCCCCCTGGTTGCGTGGTCGGGTTTCGTCTACCCAGACGTGAATCGGGATGCCCGCATCGTGCGCTTTGAAAACAGGCGACAAAGCGGTGCCCCAGTCGACCGTGGCAAGCCATCCCGCGTTACAGTGAGTCAAAATGTTAACTGGTGCCGTGCCACTGCGATGGGCGTGTTCTTTAATCAGCTCAAGGCCATGGTTCCCGATGGCGCTGTTGGTTGCTACATCCTCATCGCACAGTTGTTGCGCCAGTAGTCGGGCGGCAGCTGTACGTGAACCGGTTGGGGCCTCGAGCAAGGTCGGAAGCATCCGATCAAGCGCCCACCGCAGATTGACAGCCGTTGGACGGGCGTCGAGGAGTTGCTGGTAAGCTTGGCGCAGATTGCTGTCGCTTGGATCTGCATGGCAAGCGAGATAAAGCCCGCAGGCGGCGGTGACCCCAATCAGTGGGGCGCCGCGTACGACCATGGTGGCAATCGCTTCGGCCGTTGCATCAACAGTGTTCAGCGTACGAATATCAAACCGAAAAGGCAGCACCGTCTGATCAATGACATGGGCAAGAGGTGCCTGCTGATCCAGCCAGATCGACCGGTAAGCTTTACCCTCAACCTTCATCAGTTAAGCCTATCGGTTCTTCCACTGAGGCGGGCGTTTCTCTGCAAATGCCGCCATGCCCTCTTTTTGGTCTTCGGTAGCAAAAAGTGACTGGAACATAATACGTTCGCCGGCCACGCCTTGTGCCAAATTAGTTTCATAGGCGTGGTTAACTGAGGCTTTGGCCATAAATACAGACGGACGGGACATCTGCGCAATAGTCGTTGCAGTGGCAAGCGCTTCTTCGATAAGTTCTGCCGCAGGAACCACACGGCTCGCAAGGCCCGANCGTTCAGCTTCTGCCGCGTCCATCATGCGTCCGGTCAGGCACATCTCCATGGCTTTGGATTTGCCAACGAAACGCGTCAGCCGCTGCGTGCCGCCAGCACCAGGAATGATCCCGAGTTTGATTTCCGGTTGTCCAAAGCGGGCATTGTCCGCAGCGAGAATAAAGTCACACATCATGGCGAGCTCGCACCCCCCGCCCAGGGCGAATCCGGCAACTGCTGCAATCACTGGTTTTCGGCAGTGGGTTACCTGTTCCCAGTTCTGGCCGATGAAATTGCCAAGGTACACATCGACGTAGGAGCGATCTTTCATGCTCTTAATGTCGGCCCCTGCCGCAAACGCTTTTTCACTGCCGGTAATGACAATAGCGCCAATGCTGTCATCTTGCTCAAACGCCCGAAGTGCTTGCCCCAATTCGTCCATCAACGGATCAGACAAGGCATTGAGCGCCTCAGGCCGATTTAAAGTGATCAGTCCGACAACGTCATGCACTTCACATATTATATTTTCGTAACTCATCAGAGCTCCTTTGGGAAAGACATTACAAACCGTTACAATTACTGCTCGGAGATTAACGGCAAGAGGCTTATGATCAATTTGGCGATCGATCGTCTATCGTGCCGTTTCCGCTCTAGTCTAGCAGAGAGTTCTGCTACAACCTGGCGGGAATCAATACTGAGTTTCGCAAGTTACAGTCTTTGGAGTTGTAGGTAGCCCAAGCCTGATTGAGCAAGATTGCGAAGTGACTGGGAGAGAATGATGAGCAGCGCAGCGGTAAGTTCTTACCACCCGGTTTACCAGGCAGCCAAAGAGAATCCCGAGAAGTTTTGGGGCCAGGTGGCAGAGGCCGTCCACTGGACCCGACGTTGGGATCGAGTGCTCGATGACAGTGACGCACCGTTTTACCGCTGGTTTACAGGTGGCGAACTCAATACTTGTTACAACGCGCTTGATTTGCACGTGGACCAAGGGCGCGGAGACCAGGCGGCACTGGTGTATGACTCGGCCGTTACCGATACGCGCCGTAGTTACAGTTTCAGTGAACTGCGAGATACGGTCGCGCTCTTCGCCGGCGTGCTGGCCGAGCGCGGGGTGGCCAAGGGCGATCGCGTCATTATTTATATGCCAATGGTGCCTGAGGCGGCGATAGCGATGCTGGCATGCGCCCGGATCGGCGCCGTGCATTCGGTAGTATTTGGGGGGTTTGCGGCCAATGAGTTGGCGGTTCGCATTGATGATGCCACACCCAAAGCGATCATCAGCGCGTCTTGTGGTATTGAGCCCGGACGGGTAGTGGCTTACAAACCTTTGCTTGATGAAGCTATCTCACTGGCAACCCATCAGCCTGATTTTTGTGTTCTCCTGCAGCGACCGCAGGTTGAGGCATCGCTACAAGCCGGCAGGGATGTCGACTGGGATGAGGCGCTCGCTGGCGCAAGCGCTCAGGACTGCGTACCGGTTCTGGCAACCGACCCGCTGTATATCCTGTATACCTCTGGCACGACTGGCGAGCCCAAGGGTGTGGTACGGGACAATGGAGGCCACGCCGTCGCCCTGAAATGGACGATGGAGAACATTTATGGCGTGCAACCTGGCGAGGCCTTTTGGGCAGCCTCGGATGTCGGCTGGGTGGTGGGGCACTCCTATATCGTGTATGCCCCTTTGCTCGCGGGCAATACCACCATATTGTATGAAGGCAAGCCAGTGGGCACGCCAGATCCAGGCGCCTTCTGGCGCGTCATATCCGAGAACGACGTTCGGGTTCTGTTCACTGCGCCAACGGCGTTTCGTGCTATCAAGAAAGAGGATCCGACTGGCGAGCATATTCGACGATACGATCTTTCCTCGCTTCGCTATTTGTTCCTGGCGGGTGAGCGCACTGATCCAGATACTTTGCACTGGGCGGAGGACAAACTGGGTATCCCTGTGATTGATCACTGGTGGCAAACAGAAACCGGTTGGTCTATCGCCGCCAATTGTGCGGGCCTTGGTTTGTTGCCCATCAAAGAGGGTTCGCCCTCGGTTGCGGTGCCGGGTTGGGATTTGCAGGTTCTCGACGACAATGGCCGACAGGCCCCGGCGGGGGAGATTGGCACTTTGGCCGCCAAATTGCCTTTGCCTCCGGGCACTTTCCCAACCCTGTGGAACGCACGCCAACGCCACTTTGATTCGTACCTCAAGCAGTTTGAGGGGTACTACAACACCTCGGATGCAGGCATTATTGATAGTGATGACTATGTGTTTGTCATGTCGCGTACGGACGACATCATCAATGTGGCCGGACACAGGCTGTCGACCGGCGCCATGGAGGAGGTTCTGGCAGATCATCCGGCAGTCGCTGAGTGCGCAGTGACCGGGGTGGCAGACGATCTCAAAGGTCAGGTGCCGATGGGTTTTCTGGTGTTGAGCGCTGGATGCGAGCAGGCCGATGATGAGATCGTTGCCGAGGCCGTGGCGATGGTGCGTGACCGTATAGGACCCGTCGCCGCCTTCAAACAGGCTTTGGTGGTTAAACGGTTACCCAAAACGCGCTCGGGAAAAATTTTGCGAGGCACCATGCGCAGCATTGCTGATGGAACGCCCTGGAAAATGCCGGCAACGATCGATGACCCTGTAATCCTCGATGAGATTGCCCAGGCGTTATCGACTATCGGTTATCCCCGTTGATCGCACCGCGAAGTGACCCATGAGTGATTCGGAAGACGTGACTCTCGCGCAATGGACTGCGCTCGCCGAGCAGGAATTGGGTGATCGGGATCGCGAATCTCTCGAGTGGGAGACTCCCGAAGGTATAACGGTTAAGCCGCTTTATACCGTTGATGATCTGGACACTCTTGGCCATCAAGCATCTTTGCCTGGGTTCCCGCCTTATCAGCGTGGCGTCCGCGCAACCATGTACGCCGGACGGCCCTGGACAATCCGTCAGTACTCTGGGTTTTCTACGGCTGAAGAATCCAACGCGTTTTACCGGCGCAATCTGGCCGCAGGCCAAAGCGGCTTGTCGGTGGCTTTTGACCTGGCAACCCATCGTGGTTATGACTCCGATCACCCGAGGGTCACAGGCGATATTGGCAAGGCCGGAGTGGCGATCGATTCAGTTGAGGACATGAAAATCCTTTTTGACCAGATTCCTCTGGGCGAGATGTCTGTATCCATGACCATGAACGGGGCCGTGCTGCCGGTGCTTGCGATGTTCATTGTGGCGGGTGAGGAGCAAGGAGTTGANATCGCGAAGCTATCCGGCACCCTGCAGAACGATATNCTCAAGGAGTTTATGGTNCGAAATACCTATATATATCCGCCGCAGGCGTCCATGCGGATCGTNTCGGATATTATTGGTTATACGGCTCAGCATATGCCCCGGTTCAACCCGATTTCTATTTCGGGTTACCACATCCAAGAAGCGGGTGGGACAGCGGTACAGGAATTGGCCTACACCTTAGCTGATGGCGTCGAGTATGTGCGCACGGCAGTTAACAGTGGGTTGGGCATCGATCGGTTTGCGCCGCGTCTGTCGTTCTTCTTCGGTATTGGCATGAACTTTTTCATGGAGGTGGCCAAGTTACGGGCCGCCCGATTACTCTGGGCCGAACTGATTAAGGAAAAATTTAACCCGTCTGATCGGCGCTCGCTCATGTTGCGTACGCACTGCCAGACATCTGGTGTGAGCCTGACCGGTGAGGATCCTTACAATAATATTATCCGTACCACGATCGAAGCCCTGGCCGCGGTGTTTGGGGGCACTCAGTCGTTACACACCAATAGTTTCGATGAAGCCCTGGGGTTGCCTACGGATTTTTCGGCCCATATTGCACGCAATACCCAGCTCATTCTGCAAGAGGAGACTGGGATAACTCGAGTGGTTGATCCCTTGGGGGGTTCGTACTATGTAGAAAGCCTGACTGCCTCTCTGGTCAGCCATGCACGTTCGTTGATTGACGAAGTTGAAGCGATGGGCGGCATGACCGAAGCGGTTACCAGTGGAGTGCCAAAACGGCGTATTGAGGAGTCGGCGACGCGCCGTCAGGCCCGTGTTGATCGCGGTGAGGAAGTAATGGTGGGGGTGAATCGCTACCAGAGCAGTGCTGACGCCGATGTGGATATTCTCAACATAGATAATTCTGTAGTACGTAATACCCAACTCGGGCGACTGGAGCAGGTGCGTAACACCCGTGACGAGAATCGCTGCCAGCAGGCGTTAACGGGGCTCACCGAGGCTGCCGGGCAGGCCGGAGCGAACCTGCTAGAGTATGCGCTTGAGGCGGCACGTGCACGCGCCACCGTAGGGGAAATTTCTCTTGCTTTGGAGCAGGTTTTCGGCCGTCACCAGGCTCAGATCGGGACGATTTCAGGGGTGTACAGCGAAGCATACCAGGATGACGAGAAGTTTGGCGCAATTCGCAGCGCCGTGGCCGATTTTGCGCGAGATGCGGGCCGACGCCCGAGAATTCTCGTTGCGAAGTTAGGGCAGGATGGGCACGATCGAGGCGCTCGGGTCATTGCCACAGCGTTTGCGGATATTGGTTTTGATGTTGACATCGGCCCTTTGTTTCAGACACCCGAGGAGGTTGTCCGACAGGCTATTGATAACGACGTGCATGTTATTGGCATATCCTCTCAGGCGGGAAGTCACGACACGCTGGTGCCGCAGGTCATTGAAGCATTGGATAGACACCAAGCCACAGAGATTATCGTGGTTCTCGGTGGCGTGGTACCGACGGCGGACCGGCAACGGTTGGCGAGCTTGGGGGTTGCTGCATTTTACGGCCCTGGCACTAATATTCCCCAGGCTGCACAAGAGGTGCTGAACATGATCCAACGCTCGAGAGCTTAAAAACTTATGCAGCAAATTATTGAAGAATTAGAGCGTCGGCGTCTGGCGGCCGAGCAGGGCGGCGGTCAAAAGCGTATCGAGGCGCAGCATGCCAAAGGCAAGCTGACGGCCCGCGAACGTATCGGTGTGCTGCTTGACGAGAACAGTTTCGAGGAGTGGGACGTATTTGTCGAGCACCGCTGCACCGATTTTGACATGGCCGAAAAAACAGTTCCAGGCGATGGCGTGGTTACTGGCCACGGTACCATCAACGGGCGCACGGTTTTCGTTTTCAGCCAGGATTTCACCGTGTTTGGCGGGTCATTATCAGAGGCCCATGCCGGCAAAATCTGCAAGATCCTTGATCATGCAATGAAGGTGGGTGCTCCCGTTATAGGACTGAATGACTCGGGCGGTGCGAGGATCCAGGAAGGTATTGATTCGCTAGCGGGTTACGCAGAGGTCTTCCAGCGCAATGTTTTGGCCTCAGGTGTCATTCCGCAGATCTCCATGATCATGGGTCCTTGCGCCGGTGGAGCGGTGTATTCCCCTGCGATAACAGACTTTGTCTTCATGGTTCGCAATACCTCCTATATGTTTGTAACCGGCCCAGAAGTTGTCAAGACTGTGACCCATGAAACCGTCACCCATGAGGAGCTCGGCGGCGCGAGTACCCATTCCAGCCGCTCCGGTGTGGCTGATGGCGCGTTTGATAACGACATAGACGCTTTGTTGAATCTGCGGCGTTTTTTCGATTTTCTACCGCTTAGCAATATGGCCGACCCGCCTGAGCGCGAGGCGGTGGATCCTGCTGATCGTGTGGAAGTCTCGCTGGACAGTTTGATTCCGGATAATCCGAACAAACCGTACGATATGCATGAATTGATTACCAAGGTTTTGGATGACGGTGATTTTTTTGAACTTAAGCCCGATTACGCCGGCAACATTATTACTGGGTTCGGGCGCATGGAAGGCTTAACGGTTGGCGTGGTGGCCAATCAGCCAATGGTGCTCGCAGGGTGTCTGGATATCCAGTCGTCCGTTAAAGCGGCCCGCTTTGTGCGTTTTTGCGACGCTTTTTCGATACCGATTTTAACTTTTGTCGACGTTCCCGGTTTTTTACCCGGTACTGCACAGGAGTACGGAGGGATTATTCGCCACGGCGCCAAATTACTTTACGCCTACGCTGAGTGCACCGTGCCTAAGGTTACCGTGATTACCCGTAAGGCCTACGGTGGCGCATACGATGTTATGGCATCGAAACACCTGCGAGGCGATGTCAACCTGGCCTGGCCGAGTGCCGAAATCGCGGTAATGGGACCCAAGGGAGCCGTTGAGATCATCTTCCGTGAGGATATCGGAGACGAGGAAAAGATTGCTCAGCGTACCGAAGAATACCGACAGAAATTCGCCAATCCCTTCGTCGCAGGGCATCGGGGATTTATTGACGACGTGATTTTGCCCCGTGATACCCGCCGGCGCCTGTGCCGCTCGTTATCCATGCTGCGAAACAAGCAGTTGGATAACCCCTGGCGAAAACACGGCAATATTCCGCTGTAATCCGGACGCAGCAGTATGCACAGCGCAGGGCGAATTATTGCCGTTTGCATGTCCCCGACTGAAGGGGGCCCGATCAAGGCGGTAACCGAGGCTGTTGCTATAGCCGGCGAAGGTTTAAGGGGGGATCGCTACTGTGCAACAGGTGCGCCGTCAAAGACCCAACTGACCTTGATCGAGAGCGAGGTTATCGACGCTCTGAACAGTGAGCTTGCAAAACCGCTACCCGTGACTGCATTTCGCCGTAACCTGGTGACCGAGGGCGTCTTTTTGAATTCGTTGGTCGGCGTGACATTCGGCGTGGGTGAAGTACAGGTGCAAGGTATAGAGTTGTGTGAGCCGTGCGCTTATTTGCAGGACCTGCTGGACGTGCCCGATCTGGTTAAGCGCCTGACTCATAAGGGCGGGCTTCGCTGTGAGATTTTAGAAGGCGGCCTGATCGTGCGCGATAACCTCGTTCAATACCAATTGTAGCGCTGGTCACCTGACAGTCTGCCTGGTCTCGCACTGAGCTCTTAGTCCCTAAGGTTCTGAGCCATCTCCCGCAAGACAAATTTCTGAATCTTTCCGGTCGAGGTTTTCGGTAGGGCGCAAAATACGATTGTGCGTGGCGCCTTGTAATGGGCAAGGTTATCCCGGCAGAACTCGATAATCTCGCGCGCCTTAACTTGTGCGCCTTCACGCAGAGTGACAAAAGCGCAGGGGCTTTCACCCCAGGTTTCGTCGGGCCGTGCGACTACGGCAGCTTCCAGGATCTTAGGGTGTCGGTAGAGCGCTTCTTCAACCTCCAGGCTAGAGATATTTTCCCCACCTGAAATGATGATGTCCTTGGAGCGGTCTTTCACTTCAATGTAGCCATCAGCGTGCCGAACGGCTATATCGCCGGTATGAAACCATCCGCCGGCGAACGCATCGATGGTCGCTTTCGGATTTTTCAAGTAGCCTTTCATTACTGTGTTTCCGCGGACCATCACTTCACCGAAGGTTTCACCGTCCCAGGGTACATCCTCCATCGTCTTTGAGTCCTTGACGCTCGCGTTTTCTAAAGTGCCGTAATGGACACCCTGGCGCGCCATACGACTCGATCGCTGTTTAAGTTCGAGCGCAGGCCAGTCTTCCTGAGGAATGCACACCGTTGCCGGGCCGTAGGTCTCGGTAAGGCCGTACAGGTGAGTGACACGAAAGCCGTCAGCCTCCATAGCCTCAATCACTGCTGAGGGCGGAGCAGCGCCCCCGGTAGCTATCTCGACCGCCTGTGGAAGAGGCACTTTGCTTTTAGCGGGCGCATTGGCCAGCATATTAAGTACGATCGGGGCGCCGCACATATGAGTCACCCCGTGATCCGAAATCGAACGAAATACCTGGCTTGGTTCGACAGCTCGCAGGCAAACATGGGTTGCGAGTGCTGCCGTGACTGCCCATGTGAAAGTCCAGCCATCGCAGTGAAACATTGGCAGGGTCCACAGATAGACAGACTTTCGATCAAGCCCGACGGTGGACATGTTGCCCAACGCATTAAGGTACGCGCCACGATGATGATAAACACAACCTTTGGGATTGCCAGTCGTCCCAGATGTATAGAGCAGCGACAGGGATTGCCATTCGTCTTCTGGCTGGTTGCAGCAAAATTCCGGGCTCGCGTTACCGATAAATGCCTCGTAGTCTGTCTCGCCGATAAGTTCACCACCATCGTCCTCGGTATCATCGATATCAATTACCATCAGTGGCCGGGATACGAGAGATAACGCCTCCTTAACGGTTGCGGAAAAAGCGCGATCGGTCAGTATCGCCCGGGCTTCACCGTGGTCGAGGACGAACGCGATTGTTTTTGCATCCAATCGAATATTAAGAGAGTTGAGAACCGCCCCAAGCATCGGCACTCCGTTATGCGCCTCGAGCATTTCGGGTGTGTTGGCGCCCATGATGGCAACACAGTCACCAGGTCCGATTCCTCTGGCAGCGAGTGCGGATGCCAAACGACATGAGCGCTCCCAGAACTGCGCGTAGGTATAGCGGCGTTTTCCATGAATAATAGCGGTATGACGCGGCGCCACTTGGGCCGCTCGGCGAAGAAAACTGACCGGGGATAAGGGTTCGAAATTCGCCCGATCTTTCGCCAATGATTGTTCGAAAATAGACAATAGGTAGCTCCACAATTGAAGGGCCAATCCTAACGCCTTCTTGCAAAGTTGTCAGTTTCCCCATCATCGGCAAATTAGCCAAGATCAAGGCGACAGACGTCCAATGGTGCACGGACTATGGGGATCGTCATAGCGTCAATAAAAACTGACCGGCTTGAGCGACAAACCCTTTGCTGCAGGAGCGCCGTAGATTNATGGCGTCACGGCTATAATCCATGTCAGTAGACTGATCAGTGATCAGTGATCAGTGATCAGTTCGGTTGGGCTGACTTAAACCGTTGGCTGAGTTCGGAAGTATCAACTTGTTTGGAGTGAGGGGGCTAGAACGTGGTACGAATTCCAGAGGGTAGGGCCTATAATCAGGTTGCTATTGGCGATGAGTTTGACTATGTTCTGACCATCACAGAGACTCATCTTGTTAACGCCGCGGGCTTGTTTGGTGACTTTAATCCTTTGCACGTTGATGAAAGTTTTGCCTCCCAGTCACGCTTTGGTGGTCGTATCCTTCACGGGCCTTTCACTAGTGCCTTTATCGCAGCTCCGATAGGGCTGTATTTTGCCGGCACTGCGATCGCTTATTTGGAGCACAACTGTCGATTCATAGCCCCCGTTCGACCAGGTGATACGCTGCGTGCGCACTGGCGAGTTCTGTCCAAGATAGATAAGGCGAAGTTTAAGGGTGGGATTGTTGAGCTCGAGTGTTGTTGTACTAATCAGTCAAACATAGAGGTTGCCAGTGCGACGGGCAAAATTCTGGTTGAGTCGGCTACACCGCCGGTGGAGTAAGGCACTTGAATACTAAATTGAAGGGCAAGCGGATCCTGATTTACAGCCACGACTCATTTGGTCTTGGGCATTTGCGTCGCTGCCGGACCATCGCCCATGCCCTGGTAGATCATTTTGCGGGCCTTAATGTTCTGATCATCTCAGGCTCGCCGATTATCGGTAGTTTCGATTTCAAGAGCCGAGTGGATTTCGTACGAATACCAGGTGTCGTCAAATTACGCGGTGGGGACTATACCCCGCTGTCTGAGCATATCGATCTCGTTCGGACTCTGGAGTTACGCTCCTCGATTGTTGCGCAAACTGCTGCTACGTTCGCGCCGGATCTTTTTCTGGTAGATAAAGAGCCACTGGGACTACGCGGTGAGGTGGCCGTCACTCTGGAGACGCTTCGGCGAAAAGGAGTCCAGACGGTACTTGGTTTGCGGGACATCTTGGATGATTCGGTACTGTTAAAAGCTGACTGGGAGAATCGCGGTACACCCAAGGATCTTGAGAACTACTTTGAGGAGATTTGGGTCTTCGGGGTAAAGGCGATGGGCAACCCGCTGGCAGGCCTCGAGGTGAGTGAGCGGTCGCAGGAGATGATGGTTTATACCGGTTACCTCAAGCGCACAATACCGGAGTTGACAAAAGCGCCCGTTAGCCTTCCAGCCGACCCCTTTTTGCTGGTGACCCCAGGCGGTGGCGGCGATGGGGAAACACTGATTGACTGGGTGTTGAGCGCGCTCGAGAGTCAGCCACGGCCGGCCATGCCGGTGGTCATCGTGTTGGGACCATTTATGGCACAAACGCTCAGGCGTGGGTTTCAGCACCGGATCTCCCGTTTGAAAGGTGTGCATGTCATCACTTTCGATGCCCATATGGAGTTGCTGATGGATCGCGCCGTCGGTGTGGTTGCCATGGGTGGATACAACACCTTTTGCGAAATCCTCTCTTTAGATAAGCGCGCTGTATTGGTGCCTCGATCGACGCCACGCATGGAGCAGACCCTGCGTGCCCGCCGGGCAGCATCGTTGGGCTTGATTGCAATGCTTGATAGTGAAGGTGATCGCTCACCACAGGCAATGTCTGCCGCGCTTCGCGCCCTTGAGCGTCAGGGATTGCCATCCGCTGCTGGCGCCAACGCTCTGCTATCGGGCTTGGAAGTCATTTGCGAACGGGTTGATACTCTTCTTGGTGGCGGATCTATTCATCACCAGGATATCGCCTGACCGCCTGGCGAGACAGCTCTCGCATCTTGGTTCTCTTTTACGTTCAACACCTGCTGGGTATCGGGCATTTTCGCCGGACAATGGCATTGGCGCATGCCTGCGTTGATGCGGGCATCAGGGCAGAAGTGGTCAGCGGCGGCATGCCGGTGCCACAACTCCCGGAGCCGGCGGTTCGGGTCCACCAGCTTGAGNCCGTTCGCAGCGCTGATCTATATTTTTCAGCCATTGTAGATTTCCAGGGTGAGCCAGTCACTCAGCAATTACAGCAAAGGCGTAGTAAGCAACTACTGGACATNTTCCACGATCTGAATCCCAAAGTGCTGGTAACCGAACTCTTTCCGTTCGGCAGGCGCAGGTTCCGGTTTGAGCTTTTGCCATTGCTTGAAGCTGCAAAAACTCAAGGAACCAGTGTCGTTTGCTCAGTGCGCGATAGCATCCAACGCCGCACAGGCGACCGCGAGGCGGAAACCGTTCAGCTTTTACGTGATTATTATCAAAGTGTACTGATACACGGTGTAGAGGATTTTTTGCCTTTTTCAGAGTCGTTTGGTAAAGCCGGCGAGATTGANGATTTNNNGCATTACACGGGTTTGGTCGACACGGGGCCGGGGACGATCCCAGACGCCATCGAAGAGGGCGAAATCATCGTGTCGGCCGGAGGCGGTGCGGCAGGAAACGCATTGTATCGGTGCGCGGTCGACTCGGCTGCTCTGTCGTGTTATCCCGATGTGAGATGGCGGATACTGGCCGGCGCAACGCCCGATCCCCAAGCATTAAACGACCTGAGAGCCCGGGCGCCCAGGCGCGTTACCATAGAGTCAAACCGCCCGGATTTTCGCGCGCTGTTAGGAAGCTGTCGCTTGTCTGTTTCTCAAATAGGATACAACAGCGCCATTGATCTTCTGGTAAGCGGCGCGCCAGCGCTGGTGGTGCCCTTTACCGGTGACGGTAGCGAAACCGAGCAGGGCGCACGGGCAGCGCGCCTGCATCAGCAAGGCCGGGTTGTGGTGCTTGATGAGTCGATGCTGACGCCTGCTGCGCTGGCGAAAGCGGTAGATGATCTGCTAGAGGGTGGCCCGGTGCGTTTTAAACGGCAAAGCTGTGGCGGCGCCAAGGCAACAGCCCAATATCTTAAACGGTGGTTGGCCCAATGAACTCGGGGCCACTACAACAGGTGACTTTCCGGTCTTTTGCGACTGCCGACCGTGACCCGCTGTTGAAGTTGTGGCGTGCTTGCGATCTGACCCGGCCCTGGAATGATCCAGAAGATGATATTCGCCAGTGCCTTGCCAACTCTTCATCAGCCCTGCTGATTGCGGAGCAGGACAGGCGCTTGTGCGGCAGTGTCATGATGGGCTGCGATGGACACCGCGGCTGGGTCTACTATCTTGCGGTTGATCCGGACTGCAGACACCAGGGGGTGGGTCGCGCCTTGATGGCCCAGGCAGAGAGCTGGATGCGTGAGCGGAATGTGCCTAAGATTCAGGCAATGATCCGCAGTGATAATCTCGCGGTGCGCGGGTTTTATGGAAGGTTGGATTACCGCGATGGTGATGTGCAACTGGTGCAGAAGTGGCTCAAGGACGTTAATCCTTAAGTCGACCGTAGCGACGCACCATCGACCAGGGCGGTGTGATCAATTGCGCGGCAGTTGTGTCCAGCTGGACGTAAAGTCATCATGCTTTTGGCCGCTACCATCGCGTTGACGACAGCTTCTTCGATGCCCTCGACAGCGCCAGCATATAACGTGTCGCAAAGATCATCACCGGCCAGGAAAATTGCTCATGCCTTTGGGCCATATCGCTGATGGGCATCGGGTTGGCCGTGCTGAAAGCGAGAAAAATATCCCCCGAGCTGTTGCCACCAGTTGTGCCGCCGCGGCCAACGCCAATACTGCCCCGTTTGGCCACACGTCGAAGCTGGTGAGGCATCAACGGAGCATCAGTTGCAATAACAGCAATAATGGATCCGGTCTCGTTGTCTCGGGGCAGGATGCCGTCGCTCAGATGCTGGCCAACGGGAACACCCAGAATAGTGAGATCAGTACGCCGGCCATGGTTCGCCTGTACCAGAACGCCAACTGTGAACTCTCTTCCGCCAACACTGACACGCCGTGATGCTGTTCCTGTGCCGCCTTTAAAGTCATAACAGATCATTCCTGTGCCGCCACCGACGTTGCCTTCGGTAACGGGGCCCGAAGCTGCACTGTCCAGTGCGTCACGCGCGTCAGCCTCGGTAACGTGCAGGCCGTTAATGTCATTAAGAACACCGTCGTAGGTCTCGGCAACGACCGGCATAGCCCAAAGGTGTTCGCTTCCCCAGTGCTCGGGGTAAGTATCAATAATCCATTGCACCGCCGCCTGATGTACCCGGCCAACGCTGTGGGTATTGGTAATCATCACTGGGCCGATGAAGTATCCACCATCGGTTATCCAGTGGGTGCCGGTCATCTCGCCATTGCCATTGAGGGCATGAGTTCCCGCCCAGACGGGTTTAGGTACTGGATCCCGTCCTCGGGGCAAAATTGCCGTCACCCCCGTGCGCACCGGGCCCCGGCCAACTTGCAATGGCCCGTCACCTTTAACCAGGGTCGCAAATCCGACTTCTACCCCAGGGACGTCGGTAATGGCGTTGTCGACCCCAGGCGTTCCAGGAAAAGCCAGCCCCAACTCTCGAGCGCGTACTGGGTTCATTTCTTTGTTACTCGGTTGGGTGGGTTGCCAGCGGAATATTCAGCACATCCACTTCTAAACGGTTGTCTGAGACGCGATAACAATGGGCGCAATGGTCCTGCAATTTTACCGGCGGGTCACAGGTCATATCCCAGTCCGTAGCGAGGCTCAGGGCTGCGCGCAGCAGTCCTTTATGGCAAACAGCGATGGCAGGCAATTCGTCGCTGATGCGTGAGAATAGCCAGTGTGCCAGGCGCTCGCGGACCTCGCGAGGACTCTCACCTTCGGGCGGGCGAAAATCGAGCCCCCGGACTTCGTTACTGTGCAGGCCTGCCGGATTCTGTTGCCGTAATGCTCCTAATGTAAGGCCCTCCCAGGCGCCCCAGTTCATTTCCTGCAGTGCTGAGACGGGTTCCGGATCAGAGCAGCCAAGCAGCACGGCGGTCTGGCGGGCACGCTGCAGGGGGCTTGCATAACAGTGCCAGCCAGCGTACTGAGGGGGAATGCACCAGGATCGAACCAATGTTTCACCCTCCAGGCTGAGCGATGTATCGGTATGGCCCTGGATCCGGCCCGCCGCATTCCAATCGGTTGGGCCGTGGCGCAGGAAAAGAATCTTACTCATTAAGGCCGTACCTGTAACAAGAACTGCTGAATTCGACTGGCAGCGGCATCAAAATCATGCTGCTCAAGGAACTTGTCGCGGGCGCTTAAAGCCATCCGCCGACGCAGATCAGGATCTTCGAGAAGTTTGCGTATCGCACTTGCAAAAACCACTGGCTCGGGTGGCCGCGTCAGCAGGCCGGTTTGCCCGTCGTTTACCAAACTGGCGACACCGTCAGTATATCCGGCAACAACGGGTAGGCCGTGGCGATGAGCCTCAAGTATCGCCATGCCGAATGCTTCGTTGATCGCGGGCCAGGTGAATAGGTCTGCCGCAGTCAGCAGATCCGCTGTTGCCACGGGATCGAGCTGGCCACAAAAACAGACCCGCTGTTGCGCCACGGATGCAAAGGCTTTTTCAATTTCTGTCCGTGCTGGGCCGTCGCCGACAAGGATAATCTGCCAGGGTAGATCTTCTATAAGTGATAGTGACTGCGCAAGCATTGAGTATGATCTACTCTTATCACCCAAGCGCATCATTGCCACCGCTATCAGCCAAGGTTGGTCGACAGCCAAACCGTAATGCTTTGCGAGTTTTGCACGGCGCTCGCGATGCGAGCGATCTGCTGGGAAGGCATCGACTAAAAACGGTTTAAGCAGTAACTGGTGGGCATCGGGGTTGAGCAGCCCCTGGATGCACTTAAGATCCCGCGGGTTCAACGAGAGTACCCCGCGAGCGTGCGAGAGCGCTTTAGCTGTTTGTCGAAGCCCTATGTCCCACGGCCCGTTCTCCTGGCTGGGGGCGTAGGAGGCTTCTGCAACGACGTAGGGAATCCCCAGACGCGTCGCCACGCTAGGGCCGATCCAATCGGGCGCCTTATGGTAGAGATGGTAACTGAACCATAAATCGGGCCGCTCCCCAGCGGTTGCTGTTAACAGTTTTCCGGATAGCCGCCGAGATTCTATGCCCGCATTTTTTGCTAACTGGCGTTGCTGTTTGGGGTCCCCCTGGATATCCAATGAGCGAAAACGGCTCATTAGACTGACTCGATGGCCGGTATGCTCAAATACACGCCACATCAACTGAGCGAGAGCCCGGTCCCCAGAAGGTGAGGGGTGATCCGGCGCCTTTAGGGGCGCGTAAAAGCCAATATGCATTAGCGTGACTTGCTTGCCGAGCTCAGCAGGGCCAGCAACGGCTTAATGTTTGAGGCGTGATCGAAATCTTCACGCAGCCGCTGTAATGCTGCAAGTCCGAGCTGGCGCCGAAGTGCGGGGTGTGTGACTGCACGGCGGATAGCTCCCGACAGCATCGTTGCGTCGTCTGCTGGCACCAGCAGACCCTGGTGTTCGGTTTCGATGAATTCCTGGATCCCAGGCAGGGCGCAGGAAATACTGGCGAGCCTCTGGCTGGCAGCTTCCATCAGCACATTGGGTAGCCCGTCCCGGTCTCCTGAGGGGGTGATCCGGCTCGGCAGAACAAAAAGATCACTGTCACGGTACCAGTAAAGGATCTGCTCCGAGGGCAAAGGTCCCAGCCACTGGATGCGTTCCGTCAGCCCGAGCTTCGCGGCAATAGCCTTTAAAGAATGTAATTGTTCGCCGCCACCCGCATGGCGCCATTGCCAGTGTATTTCGTCCGGCAGTTGGGCAAGGGCGCGTAACAACACATCGAAGCCTTTTTTTGGCACAGCACGGCCCACACTGAGAATCCGAACCGGGGAATCCGGATCAGAGCCATCGCGATCGCTCGCAATTGGCCCTGGGTCGGAAAATAGGTCTCCATCGAGGCCGTGGTATAGCCGGTGCAGCTGGTCACCTTCATTTGCCAGCGCCGCGAGGTGCTGATAGCCGTTTTCAGTACAGGTTACCGCCCACGTGCAGTCCGCGAGTTTTTCGGTTTTCTCCCATTTGGGCGTAGTCCATATGTCCTTGGCATGTGCAGAGAAGGACCAGGGCAGGTGCCGAATAGTTGCCGCGTAACGTGTCACAGACGCCGGGGTGTGTAGAAAATGAGCATAAAGATGTTTTGTTTTTTCGGATAACTCAGCAGCCAGCACCAGGGATTGTCCAAAGCGACGAATTCGGTTCACTGAGGGGTCTCTTCTTAAATCGGCCAGCCAAATTTGCCGCGCCCGATGATAGCCTGCAAACTGCCTGGCGATCCGCCAGCTATTCCAGACCCGCAGCGGCTCCTGGTAGAGGTATTCGGGGAGATAGTTGACGGGTGAATGAATCTTTGAATGAATCGGATGGGTATGCGGGTCGGTAGGGTGTCGAAGCGAAACCAGTTGTAGCTCGATACCCTCGCGCTCCAGGGTGTAAATTTCCTGCGCAATGAAGGTCTCGGACAGGCGGGGATAGCCTTTAAGCACCACGGCGACTGACATATCGATAACGCTTCCTTTTCTTTGCCCGCGCAATCAAAACAGCCAATCCGCGGCGATGTGTTATAAGGCGTCTATTATCCGCTGAAACTAGCCAATGACTGAAGATAGCCCAGGGGCGCAGCCCCAGACCTCGAGCGGGGCCGATGCTCCCGAGATCGATCGATCGATCTACCGCTATGTTCTGCGCTATACCCTGCGCGGACAGTTATTCCTGCTTTTGCTGACGGTGTTGACAATGCCGTTGGTCTATATCTCCCTCGATATCCCAAAACGGATCATAAACCAGGCTATCGGCGGCGTTGACATGCCTGATGAGATCCTGGGGTTTGGGGTGAATCAGGTCAGCTATCTACTGGCGCTGTCGGTTGCTTTTTTGCTGGTTGTGGTTATATCAGGTGCTCTGAAGTTTTACCTGAATGTCTATAAAGGTGTTTTGGGCGAGCGGATGTTACGACGCTTCCGTTTTGATCTTTACACCCGAATTCTTCGTTTTCCCTCGGCTCATATCCGACGCACTACGCCGGCTGAGATTATTCCAATGATCACTGCCGAGACCGAACCGCTGGGCGGTCTGATCGGAGATGCCATAGCGGCGCCGGCATTCCAAGGCGCGTTGTTGCTGACTTATCTTTCGTTCATTTTCCAGCAGGATCTTTGGCTCGGCCTGGCATCGATAGCCCTGTACCCACCGCAGATGTACCTGATTCCAAAGCTGCAGGCAAAAGTCAACGCCCTGGCAAAGACTCGGGTGCAAACGGTCCGGTTGCTCGCGGGCCATATCGGGGAAACCGTGCAGGGAGCTACTGACATTCATGCCAATGACAGCGGGCGATTTGAAAGAGCAAAGACATCAAACCAGTTGGGACGGATATTCGATATCCGCGAGGAGCTTTATCGACGTAAATTCTTTATCAAGTTTCTCAATAATATTCTGGCACAGGTGACCCCTTTCTTCTTTTTCTCAATTGGCGGCTACCTTGTTATTCAAGGGGATGTGTCGCTTGGGGCGCTGGTGGCTGTTCTTGCGGCCTACAAGGATATTGGCCCGCCATGGAAAGAGCTGCTTAAGTTCTACCAGGTCTTCGAGGATACGCGGGTTAAGTACGAGCAAGTTGCGAAGCAGTTTGAGCCGGAAAACATGATTAAAGCCTCGATGCTTGAAGACCAAGAGGTTGTTGAGTCACTCAGGGAACGTTGACTGCCAGTAACGTCAGTTACGGCGAGGACGAGAACAGTCAAACGGTCAGCGGAGCCAGTTTTTCACTACCACTGGATACCCATGTCGCAGTGGTAGGTGGCGCGGGATCAGGCAAGAGCCACCTGGCTGGGTTGGCCGCGCGGGTATTGTGGCCAACGGCGGGTCGTTTGAGTATTAATGATCTGGATTGGTCTGAAGTGCCCGAGGCAGTTCCCGGGCGAAGGGCCGCCTGGGTCGGCTCGAGTGCTCATATTTTTTCCGGGACTATCAGTCACAATTTGTACTATGGCTTGATGAATTCGCCACAAAATCTGGACCCGAAGACTGAGGATAAGGCTGAGCAGCGGCGCTTGCGCGAAGCTCTGGCATCGGGCAATAGCACAGATAGTGCGACGATGCCGTGGCTCGATTTAGCTGCCGGCAATCTTTCGGATGAGCGCGCGCTACTGGAAAAAGCAATAAAAGTACTAGCGGTGGTGCAACTTGATGAAGATGGATACCGTTTTGGCCTTGGCATGCATGCTACGCTTTCGGATCAGGATGACATGCGGGCTCGATTTCTAAAAGCGCGCGAACAAATCCGCGCCAAAGGCCTTGAGTTCGTGGCGTTTGATCCGGATATCTACAATGTCAACATCACTGTTGCCGAAAATATCCTCTTTGGCAATCCAGATGATCCAGCCTTTGATCCGGGCCGACTGCCCTCTAACCCTCTGGTCACCCAATTGCTGCGCGATGCCGGGCTCTTTGATGACTTTCTGGCGATGGGGCATAAAGTTGCAGCAACGATGGTCGAGATTTTCTCCGGCGTTAGCCCCGATAGCGAACTGTTTGAGCAGTTCAGCCTGGTCAGCAGTGAAGATCTGGTCGTGCTTGAACGTATCTTGCGGGACACAACGGATACTGCGGTCAGTGATCTCGCCCAATTGCAAGAAGCCGACCAGGAAATTTTGCGCGCACTAGTGTACCGGCTAGCCCCGGCCCGGCACCGTCTTGGAATAATTGATGAGAGTGTTCAGCAGCGGTTGCTTAAGGTGCGGGGGATGCTGCGCGAAGAGTTAGGGTCTGATAACGATTCTGTGAAATTCCTCGACGCTCAAGCTTTTAATCCAGGATTGAATATTGAGTCTAATGTTCTTTTTGGGGCCATGCCCTTTGGTAAGCCGGCGGTTCGGGAGACTATCTGCGGCGCAATTGATGAAGCGATAACGGCTGCAGGTTTACGCGAGTATGTGATTGAGCTCGGCCTGACGGCAGATGTGGGCAACGCCGGCGGCCGGCTGAGCAGCATTCAACGGCAGAAGCTCGTGATCGCTAGAGCACTGATGAAGGATCCCGATTTGCTCGTGGTAGACGAAGCGCTTGGGCCCTTGGATTTCAACGCCCGCAGCCAAATCATTAAAAACGTCTGCGAGTTCATGAACGGCCGTGGCGTGCTCTGGGTGCTGGAGACCCCAGCGCTGGCTCGAGAATTTGAGGATGTAATCGTGATGGGTTCGGGCCGGATATTAGAGCAGGGTAAGTCTGAAGCATTGGAGCAACAAGACGGCCCGTTCAAAGCTTTGTTGACGAACTGAGTATGTCCGGGACTGGCTCCTCTGCGATAGCGCCCGGCGCAGAAGCGATTCGAATACTCGCAATGGAGCCTTGCGGACCCCCCGATGCGGGCACCCTGGACGCAAGCCTGAAGAGTTTGCGTCTTGCAGGGATACATGTCGATTACCAACCCTATGATCGAAACGCTGGGGAACGACTCGGGAAACGCGGGGTGGCAGCGCGGTTGGCACAGTTAAACGCCGGCCTCGGCGGGTCGCCCTATGACTATCTGCTGAGTGTTCGGGGGGGTTATGGCGCAAGCGACTTGCTTTCGCTTATCGATTGGCCGGCGCTTGCCGGAATGAATCCACGCCCCCTGATCGGATTTTCCGATGTAAGCGCACTGCAAAGCGCATTTTATACACGCTTGCAGTGGCCCGGTTTGCACGCGCCAATGCCTGGCTCACCGTTATGGACGAATGGCCCAGATGTGGATCAACTGACCGGCTACCTGCAAAAAGGGCGGCCGTGGCACGGCGCCATCTCAGTCATCCCGTTAACNGCCAAAACCCAAGAGGTCCACAACGGTCTGCTGTTTGGCGGTTGCCTGAGTGTTCTGACCAATCTGATCGGTACAGCGTATCTGCCAGCATCGTTTGCCGGCCATATTCTTTTTTTCGAAGATACCGCAGAGAGCGCCTCCCGTGTACTGCGCTGCTGGCGCCAATGGCTCGATTGTGGTTTGCTGGAAGGGGTTGTTGCAGTGGTTTTGGGGCGTTTTTCGAAGATCGGCGCAGATCAAAGTGAAGACAGGTTGCGCGACGAAATGGCGCAGCGCACCCCATGCCCAGTGTTTGCTTCACCCGATTTTGGCCATGTCAGTCCGAATATGCCTTTGTGCCTTGGTTCAAAGGCCNAGATCAGGGCTAACTCGCTGACGTGGANACTTAAGGGTTGATCCGGGCCGGTTTCGACCGGCGAGCCAGGTCGGCAACGGTCTGAACAAAGTCGCTCAACTGCTATCGAATGAGTCGCATTGCGTGTCCGAACCTACAGCCCGCCTTGTGCTGTATGGATGCCCAAAGTACCATCGCCTTTTCGCGAAATTCAATCTTTGCCGTGACCGGTTTCAAATTGTCCAACGAGGGGTTATCAGATGTTGACAGGTAGCATGGTGGCGATGGTCACTCCAATGAATGAGCAAGGTGCGGTTGATTGGCCCGCGCTCGAGGGGCTCGTTGAGCACCATATCTCTCAGGGCACCGACGCGATTGTTTCTGTAGGCACCACCGGGGAGTCAGCTACTCTCGACCATGAAGAACATGGCGAAGTGATCAGTCGGACAGTTCAGGCGGTTGCCGGAAGGATTCCAGTGATTGGGGGTACCGGCGCCAACTCAACCACCGAGGCCATTGCCCTGACCCAACGCGCGATGGATGCCGGGGTCGATGCCTGCCTGCTTGTGGTTCCTTATTACAACAAACCTCCTCAAGAAGGGATGTATCAGCATTTCAAGGCCATTGCTGAGGCGGCTGCCATCCCGCAGATTCTATACAACGTGCCCGGGCGCACGGCGGTAGATATGCACAACGATACGACCGTGCGCCTGGCGGAGATCGACAATATCGTGGCCATTAAAGATGCGACCAACGACCTGGATCGGGGGCGTGATCTTATCGCCCGCTGTCCCTCGGATTTTGCCATTTATTCAGGAGAGGATGGCAGCGCCTGTGAGCTGATGCTCGCTGGCGGCAAAGGTACTATCTCGGTTACGGCGAACGTGGCCCCGCAACTCATGCATCGAATGTGCCAGGCGGCGGTTTTGGGTCATGCTGACGAGGCGCGCGCCCTTAACGATCAACTGGCGGACTTGCACATAGCGATGTTTTTGGAGTCCAACCCAATCCCCGCCAAGTGGGCGGTAGAGCAGCAGGGTTTGATAGGCGGGCGTATCCGCCTGCCGCTGGTGCCATTATCGGAGCAGTATCACGATCAGGTGCGTTCTGCCATGAATCTGGCTGGCATCGCCTAGTTGCTTTAACCTTCAATCAGATAAAGGCTCACCGACATATGGAAAAAGGTCAAGAATTGTACTCAGGAAAGGCGAAATCGGTTTTTCTCACTCAGGATCCCACCCAGTTAATCATGGAATTTCGTGATGATACCTCGGCTTTCGATGGCGAAAAAATGGATCAGCTTGCCCGCAAAGGGATGGTGAACAACCGCTTCAATGCCTTTATCATGGATCACCTCGAGGCTAAGGGGGTCGCGACCCACTTCGAAGGACTTCGCAGCGACACGGAATCCCAGGTTAAGCGGCTGGACATGATTCCAGTGGAGTGCGTTGTGCGAAATATCGCAACCGGATCTTTGTGCAGGCGTCTTGGTGTTGAGGACGGTCTAGATCTCGTGCCGCCGACATTCGAATTTTTCCTCAAAAATGACGAACTGCATGACCCAATGATCAACGAATATCATATTGCCTCCTTTGGCTGGGCAACTCCTGAAGAGGTGACGAGCATGAAATCCCAGACTTTTCGGGTCAATGAGATCTTGGGCACGTTGTTTGCCGCGGGTGGGATGACCCTGGTCGACTTCAAGCTGGAGTTTGGCCGCTTCGGTGGGCAACTACTGTTAGGTGATGAGTTCACCCCGGATGGATGCCGCCTTTGGGATACGGATACGCGCAAAAAACTCGATAAAGACCGTTTTCGCCAGGGTTTGGGTGGCGTCGTCGAGGCCTACGAAGAGGTTGCACTGCGGCTCGGGGTTGATCTCGCAAAACCCGTTT
>JGI26261J51718_1000266_pt1 | contig 26657 bp, 22 predicted proteins | sample SaaInlV_135m_DNA_3_FD_51718 | JGI IMG/M metagenome (IMG submission 51718)
CAAAAAATGAGTAAATCATACGGCAACACCATTTCTTTGCGTGATACGAGTGATGAAATTGAGAAAAAAATCAAGCGCATGCCAACCGATCCGGCCAGAGTAAAGTTAACCGATTCGGGTAATCCTGAAAAATGCCCAGTATGGCAATTGCACAAAGTCTATTCAGACGAACAAACCCAAGATTGGGTGGTAGACGGTTGTACCAAAGCAAAAATGGGCTGTGTTGAATGTAAACAACCCGTGATTGACGCGATAAAAGACGAGTTAATGCCAATGCAAGAGCGCATTGAAAAGTACCAATCCGATCCTGAGCTAATCAAACAGATTATCTTTGAAGGCAGTGAAAAAGCCAGAAGCGTCGCCAAGGAAACCATGGCGGAAGTTAGGGAAGTAATGGGCATTACTTATTAATAATGGAAAGATTACAAAAATTGATTGCAACGGCCGGTTATGGCTCTCGCCGTTGGGCAGAAAGACTGATTGAACAAGGTCGTGTTGAGGTTAACAACAAAACTGCCAGTATTGGTGATAAAGCTGATATTACCGACAAGGTAAAAATTGATGGCCGTACGATTGATTTATCCCGTTATAACGAGGAAGAAACCAAAGTCATTATTCTTAATAAACAAGCAGGTGTGATTTGTTCAAACAAGGATAAAGAAGGCCGAAAAAGCGCTTATGATTTATTGCCCAAAGAGTCTCGTTGGGTAATGGTAGGGCGTTTGGATTTAAATACTTCGGGTTTACTGCTTTTTACCAATAATGGTGATTTAGCCAATAAGTTGATGCACCCTTCATCAGAAATTGAGAGGGAATATGCAGTTAGAGTACTGGGAAAGGTTGAAAACGAAGACCTTAAACAGCTCACCGAAGGCATTGATCTAGAAGATGGTTTTGCCAAGTTTAGCCGTGTGACCATTGGCGGAGGTCAAGGGGCTAACCGCTGGTATAAAGTCGTACTTAAAGAAGGTAAAAAACGTGAAGTTAGACGTTTATGGGAAGCTTTGGGTTTTAAAGTTTCGCGCTTAATTCGCATACGTTTTGGCGAGATTCGTCTGCCGGATTCTCTTCGTGCTAATCAGTACGAATACCTTAAATCTAAACAAGTTCAATCGTTACTTAAAAAAGTCAATCTTTAGTCGTTTATTTTATAAAAACTTGATATATATCAAGGACTTATAAGTTATTTATTGTTACAATATCTTTGTATTAAATAATAACAAGGAGAAATAAAATGTTGATGAATGAACTAAACGTAGACCCGGTTTTTTACATGAGCCTATTAATGGTTGGATTAGCAATTGCTTCTTTTTTNCTTTTCTATTTCATGAAAGACTTTAAAACAAAAGCTTAATTTTTGGAATAAATAAACCACACTCAAACATTGTTTATAAGACAGGCAATGTTTGAGCGGTGTGATAGAATATCTTTATTTTTAACGTAGAGGTATTCACATGCCAATGAACGAACTGAACAACGATGCTGTTTTTTGGGGCGTGATGATTTTTACTGCAGTTTCTATCGCTATGTTTATCTTTTTTAAGTTTTTTTATCACTTTAAAAAATAGGTGTTTTGACACTAATAGCACCGTATTATCATTTTCAAAAACAAGTATAATTGCGCTTTTAATCTGTGTTTTAAGCATTAATGTCTGATTATAAAGCAACCCTAAATCTTCCTGCTACTAGCTTTGCCATGAAGGCAAATCTTGCAAATCGAGAAGGTGGTTTTTTAAAAAAATGGCAAGATGATAATCTCTATGCACGCATTCGCGAGCACAACCAAGGCAAGTCGAAATTTATCTTACACGATGGCCCTCCGTATGCAAACGGAGACATTCATATTGGTCATGCGGTTAATAAAGTTTTAAAAGACATTATTGTTAAGTCGAAAACGTTGTCTGGTTTTGATGCGCCGTACGTGCCAGGGTGGGATTGCCACGGTCTGCCGATTGAACATAATGTTGAGAAGAAAAAAGGTAAAGTTGGACATAAAATTGACGCCAATGCATTTAGAGCAGAATGCAGAAAATACGCTCAAAGCCAAGTTGACAAGCAAAATCAAGATTTCCAGCGTTTGGGTATTTTGGGTGACTGGAACAACCCATATTTAACCAAAGATTTTCAATACGAAGCCGATATTGTTCGCGCTTTGGGTGAGATTGTTGAAAAAGGCCATGTATCTAAAGGCTATAAGCCGGTGCACTGGTGTACTGAATGCGGTTCGGCACTCGCTGAGGCTGAAGTAGAATACAAAGACAAGAAATCCGACGCCATTGATGTTAAGTTCAGAATCATAGATGATGACATTTTTGCGCAAACTAAACCGGTTTCTGTCATTATTTGGACCACCACCCCTTGGACATTGCCTGCAAATGAAGCNGTGGCATTGNACCCTGATTTNAATTATGTATTGGTTGATGTGGGTGATGAATATTATTTATTAGCGCAAGACTTGCTTGAAACTACCTTAAAACGCTACGGTATTACAGATGCTAAAGTTGGCAAACAAGCATTTGTTGGTAGTGAGCTTGAAGGATTAAAAGTGCAGCATCCGTTTTACGATAAGCAAGTTTCAATCATTCTNGCCGANCACGTTACTACCGAAGCNGGTACTGGCGCTGTGCATACTGCTCCTGCTCATGGTCAGGAAGACTACGTTGTGGGTATTAAGTACAATTTGCCGGTTGAATGTCCGGTTGATGGTCGAGGTGTATTTTTTAAAAACGTCGAACTTTTAGGCGGTCAGTTTATCTTTAAGGCCAATGCCAGTGTGATTGAGATTCTTGAAAATGCCAATACTTTGGTTAAGCACGAGCCGATAGAACATTCATACCCACATTGTTGGCGACATAAAACCCCAGTTATTTTTAGAGCAACACCGCAGTGGTTTGTGTCTATGGAGCAAAATGGTTTAAGGGATTCTGTTAATGCTGAAATACCTAAAGTCCAGTGGATTCCAGATTGGGGCAAGAAACGAATTGAGTTGATGGTGGGCAATCGCCCTGATTGGTGTATTTCACGTCAACGTTTTTGGGGCGTTCCAATTACATTGTTTGTGCATAAGCAAACGGGTGAATTGCATCCTGATACCAAAGAGCTGTTTTCAAGTGTTGCGGATAAAATTGAGCAAGGTGGAATTGAAGCTTGGTTTGAAGCCGATATTGAAGATTTTTTGGGTGATGAAGCTAATGATTACGATAAAACAACGGACACTTTGGATGTATGGTTTGATTCTGGCGTAAGTCATTACGCCGTTTTAAAGCCAGAAGCGAACTATCAGACGTGGCCGATTTGTACTTAGAGGGCTCTGATCAGCATCGTGGGTGGTTCCAATCCTCATTAATTTCATCCGTTGCTATTAACGGTCACGCACCATATAAGCAAGTACTAACCCATGGTTTTACGGTGGATCAGAATGGCCATAAGATGAGTAAATCCTTAGGTAATGTTATCCCACCACAAAAAGTGGTTAATTCATTGGGCGCTGATATCTTGCGCTTGTGGATTGCCAGTACGGACTACACTGGAGAGATGACGGTTTCTGATGAAATTCTAAAGCGCTCGGCCGATTCTTATCGCCGCATTCGTAACACCGTTCGTTTTATGCTGTCAAACATGCAAGGGTTTGATGCATCTCAGCATTTAGTTGATCACAATAAAATGCTGGATTTAGATAAATGGATTGTGTCTAAAACTGCGGACTTGCAGGCGCAAGTTTTGCACGGTTACGACACGTACAACTTCCATCACGTGATGCAATTGATTTTAAATTTTTGCACCAATGATTTAGGTGGTTTTTATTTGGACATTATTAAAGATCGTCAATACACCACGCAAGAAGATTCATTAGCAAGGCGATCAGCGCAAAGTGCATTGCATCACCTAACCCAAGCGATGGTACGTTGGTTATCCCCTGTACTGTCATTTACGGCTGAAGAGATTTGGCAAACTCTATCCGATGATCAAGAGCAGAGTATTTTTTTGCAATCTTGGTATGAAGGCTTGAGTACTGGTTATGAAAATAAAGCCATTGGGGCAGCACGTAAGATTAATCCATACATTCGCAAGCAAATGGAAGGAATGCGTGCCGATAAAGTCATTGGCTCATCTTTGGATGCAGAGGTGGACATCTATTGCGACGATGAAGTGTATGGCGCACTGGCTCAATTAGAAGACGAACTTAGATTTGTGTTCATTACCTCATACGCCAGAATTCATTCGATAGACAATAAGCCAAGCGACTGTATTGATGCAGGTGAAGGTGTGTTTATCAAAGTTGAAAAATCTGAACATGAGAAGTGTGTACGTTGCTGGCATCATAGACAAGACGTAGGTCATGATAACGACCATCCTGAGCTTTGTACTCGTTGTGTCGATAATGTAGCCGGTGATGGTGAAAGTAGGGTTTATGCATGAAGACGCTTAAACTGGATTTAGCAGAAAAATCTTACCCAATCTACATTGGACAAGGCTTGTTGTCAAAGTCTGAGTTAATTACTAAGCACATTACTAGCAAGCAAGTGATGATTGTGACCAATACAACCGTGGCACCACTTTATCTTAATCAAGTTAAAGGGTTGTTGGGTGAATATACAGTGTCTGAAGTAATCTTGAGTGATGGCGAGGAGTATAAAACACTTGATACGGTTAATCATATTTTTACTGCACTTCTTGAGCAAAGATTTGATCGCAGTTGCACTCTGATTGCTCTTGGTGGTGGTGTGGTCGGTGACATGACTGGCTTTGCTGCAGCCAGTTACCAGCGTGGCGTTAACTTTATTCAAATTCCTACCACGTTATTGTCACAAGTGGATTCGAGTGTGGGTGGTAAAACTGGCGTTAATCACAATTTGGGAAAGAACATGATCGGTGCTTTTTATCAGCCAAAATGCGTGGTGATTGACGTTGACACGCTAGATACTTTGGACGATAGACAATATTCAGCTGGCATGGCTGAAGTAATCAAATACGGCTTGCTGGGCAATGTTGATTTCTTGCATTATTTACAAAATAATATTGAAGACTTGATGGCTAGAGACAAAACAATGATGATTGAAGTTGTACATCAGTCTTGCGAAGACAAGGCTAATATTGTCACTAAAGATGAGTTTGAAGCAGGCAAACGCGCCTTGCTTAATTTGGGTCATACTTTTGGCCATGCAATCGAAAATACGCTAGGATATGGCGTTTATTTGCATGGTGAGGCGATTTCAGTGGGCATGTTAATGGCAGCAAAATTGTCTCAACTTGAAGGTTATTTAACCAATGAGAATGTTGACCAGGTTAAACATTTATTAGAAAATTCTAATCTACCAATCTCAATTAACGGTAAAATAAGTACTTCTGATTTCATGAAATCAATGGCTGTAGATAAGAAGGTAATTGACGGCAATATTCGTTTGATTTTATTAAAGAAATTAGGCGATGCATTTATTTGTGATGACTACCAAGAAGAACTTTTAGGCAAGGTAGTTACTGATTTTTGCACCACAAAAAATTAAAAAGGACATTATTTTGACTACTAAAAAACAAAAGGAAGAAGCCCCTAAGGTTGAAGACGTTGCAGTGCCAACCATTGAATGTTTAGAAAATTTAGTCTCTAAAATGGAAGAGCAGACAAGTACTAAGTTTGAACGATTTTTCTTACCTGCATTAGCGGTATTCAGCGCCACTATTATTGGCATGTTTGTCATTATTTATTCAATTACCCAAGACATGACTCGTCTCGCTAATTCAATGGACCCTAACATGGGTGGCAACATGAGTGCAATGGTAAGTAGCATTGAAAAACTTTCTAACAATGTCTCGCAGATGACCGTGTCGGTTGCCCACATGCAAAAAAACTTTTCTCAAGTTAATAAAAACATGGACATCATTGCTAAAAAGCTTGATAACTTAGATTCAATTTCCACTGATTTAACATTAGTAAGTGCCAAGATGGATGCACTAGAGCCAATGTTAATCAACATGGAAGAAATGAACAAAAACATGACAACCATGCAGGATTCCATGACTTGGATGCAACGTGATTTATCCATTTTACGCGCCTCATTCTCTCGACCAATGAGCGTTATTAACAAGATGCCATTCCCGTTCTAAAATGTCGCTAAGTGAAGAGCAAGTTGGTCAAATTGCTTATTTGGCACGATTATCTCTTAGCAAAAAAGAGCTTGAGAGCAATACAAAAGATCTAAACAATATTCTAAATTTAGCTGAGCAATTAGCCCAAGTTGATACGCATGATGTTGAGCCGATGGCACATCCTTTGCATATGTCACAACGCCTTAGAACAGATGAAGTAACTGAGAAAGATCAATCAACATTGTTTCAATCCATTGCCCCTAAAACTGGAAAAGATCATTATCTTGTGCCCACTGTAATTGAGTGATATGCATACTAAAACCATAGCACAGCTGTCTCAAGGCTTAAAAGACAAAGAGTTTTCTTCCGTTGAGTTGACGCAACACTACCTAAATCGTATTAATCAATCACAGCTTAATGCTTTTATTACCGTGACTGATGAGATGGCCATGAAGCAGGCTCAAGCGGCCGATGAAAAAATTGCCTCGAATAATGCCAATATTTTGACGGGAATTCCCTATGCGCATAAAGATATTTTTTGCACACAAGGGGTAAAAACTTCAGCAGGCTCAAAGATGCTTGATAATTTCATTTCCCCTTACGATGCAACCGTAAGTCATCAGCTCAACAATGCCGATTTGGTGATGCTGGGAAAATCCAATATGGATGAATTTGCCATGGGTTCCAGTAATGAAAACTCCTACTATGGCTCGGTTAAAAATCCTTGGGATGTTACAAAAATACCAGGTGGTTCGTCGGGTGGCTCAGCTGCTGCCGTTGCGGCTCGTTTGTCAGCCTTTGCCACGGGCACGGATACGGGAGGCTCTATTCGCCAACCTGCTAGTTTATGCGGTATAACTGGGCTTAAGCCTACTTATGGTCGAGTGTCTCGCTATGGGATGATTGCCTATGCCTCCAGCCTTGATCAGGCGGGCCCCATGACACAAACGGCTGAAGATGCGGCTCTTGTGTTAAATGTGATGTCTGGTTTTGATGAGAAGGATTCAACCAGTGCAGAGCAAGATGTGCAAGATTACACAGCTAATCTTAACGATTCAATTAAAGGCCTAACCATTGGCTTACCAAAAGAATTTTTCTCAGAAGGTTTGGACAACGAAGTGGCTGATAACGTGATGGCCGCAGTAAAAGAATTTGAAGCCATGGGTGCTACGGTTAAAGAGGTTTCGTTGCCTAACTCTGCTTATGCTATTCCCACTTACTACATTGTTGCACCGTGCGAGTGTTCATCCAATTTGTCACGTTTAGATGGTGTGCGTTATGGTTATCGCTGTGAAGACCCAAAAGATTTAGAAGATTTGTATTTACGTTCTCGCTCAGAGGCTTTTGGCGAAGAGGTCAAGCGCCGTATTATGATTGGTGCTTATGCTCTTTCAGCTGGTTACTACGATGCTTTTTATTTAAAAGCACAAAAGACTCGTCACTTAATTAGTGATGATTTTAAAAAGGCATTTGAAAATGTGGACGTGATTATGGGCCCTGTTTCCCCGACCACTGCCTTTGATTTAGGTTCCGTTAAAGATCCAGTTTCCATGTATTTGGCTGATATTTATACATTGAGTGCTAATTTAGCAGGCTTACCAGGCATGAGCATTCCAGCCGGTTTTGCACAGAATTTACCCGTAGGATTACAACTGATTGGGAACTATTGGTCTGAATCTAAGTTGCTTAACATTGCACACCAATTCCAACAGCAAACCGATTGGCACCAAAAAATGCCACAGGAGAATTAAGATGGAATGGGAGACGGTGATTGGTTTAGAGATCCATGCACAACTTAATACCAAATCTAAGATTTTTTCAGGTGCTTCTACTCAATTTGGCGCCAAGCCAAATTCCCAAGCTTGCGCAGTTGATTTAGGCTTACCTGGAGTGTTGCCAGTTTTAAATAAAGAAGTAGTTAAAAAAGCCATCAAATTTGGTTTAGCGGTTGATGCGCATATCAATCAACGCAATGTATTTGATCGAAAAAACTATTTCTATCCAGATTTACCTAAAGGCTATCAAATCTCACAACTGGATTGGCCAATTGTTGGTGAGGGGAAAATTGAAATCAGTGTGGGTGATAAAATTAAAGTGATTGGCGTTACACGAGCGCACTTAGAAGAGGATGCTGGTAAGTCCATTCATGATTTGTACAATGACTTTACTGCAGTGGACCTGAATCGTGCCGGAACGCCTTTGTTAGAAATCGTGTCTGAACCTGATATGCGCAGTGCCAAAGAGGCGGTGGCGTATGCTAAAAAAATTCACGCTTTGGTTCAATATTTAGAAATTTGTGATGGCAATATGCAAGAAGGATCATTCCGTTGTGACGCTAATGTTTCGATTCGTCCAATGGGGCAAGAAGAATTAGGCACTCGTGCAGAATTAAAAAATATCAATTCATTTAAATTTTTAGAGCGCGCCATCAATTTAGAAGTTGAACGCCAACAAGACATTCTTGAAGAGGGCGGAAAAATAGCGCAGGAAACACGCTTGTATGACTCCGTTAAACATGAGACACGCTCAATGCGCTCAAAAGAAGAAGCCAATGATTACCGTTATTTTCCAGACCCTGATTTATTGCCAGTTGAGATTTCTGATGAGCTTATGAATCAAATTAGAAAAGAATTACCCGAGTTGCCGACTGAGAAAAAATCCAGATTTATCACTGAGTTTGATTTGAGTGAATACGATGCCGATGTATTGACTTCGCAAAAGCCATTGGCGGATTATTTTGAACGGATACTAGTCAATAATTCTGATCATGCTAAGCTATGTGCTAATTGGGTGATGGGCGAGTTTAGTGCAGCGTGCAATAAAAACCAAATTGAGATTAAAGACGCACCAGTATCTGCCGATGATTTATCGTTATTAATCAGTCGTATTTGTGATGATACCATTTCAGGAAAGACCGCTAAAGACGTGTTTAAGGCGATGTGGAAAGGTGAGGGTAGTGCTGATAAAATCATCGAGTCTAAGGGGCTTAAACAGATGACGGATACGGGCGAAATTGAAACAATTGTCGATGAGATTATTGCCAATAACACCCCGCAAGTTGAACAGTTTAAATCGGGTAATGAAAAAATCTTAGGCTTCTTTGTGGGGCAGGCCATGAAAGCCACACAAGGTAAGGCCAATCCTAAATTGCTTAATGAAATGTTAAGATCAAAACTTGGCTAAAAACACTTTGGATTTTTCCAGTTTGGGTGAAGAGTTTTTTTCTTTGATTAAAACCCAACCTTTAAATAACACTTTTTTAATTCATAAAAATCAAGCTTTATATGATCAACTAGGTCTTGATTTTGACGAGAAGACATTGCTTAAAATAGCTTCTGGCGAGCAAAAGTTTGAAGGAACACAACCCATTGCCAGTATTTATGCAGGGCATCAGTTTGGTCATTTCGTGCCTCAATTAGGCGACGGTCGATCTTGTTTGATCGGACAGGTGTCAGGCTATGAGTTGTCTCTTAAAGGTGCTGGAACAACTCCGTATTCACGTGGCGCAGATGGTCGTGCGGTACTTCGATCCTCTATTCGTGAGTATTTATGCTCAATTGCGATGAAAGGCTTAAACATTGCTACTACTGAAGCATTGACCTTGGTGAGTAGTGATACCGAAGTGTATCGAGAAAATATTGAGCCAGGATCAATTGTGATGCGTGTAGCACCTAGTCATGTTCGTTTTGGTCATTTTGAATTATTTGCCTCACGTGGACAAACCGCACAAGTTAAACAATTGGCTGATTTTGTTATTGAACACTATTATCCATACTGCCAAGGTAAAAGTCGATACGTTGATTTTTTTAATGAGGTGGTTAAGCGTACTGCGGTGATGATTTCCGGATGGCAAGCGCAAGGATTTTCCCACGGTGTGATGAATACCGATAATATGTCGATTTTAGGATTGACGATTGATTATGGGCCGTTTGGGTTTTTAGAAACTTACAATCCTAAGTTTGTTTGTAATCATTCTGATCACGAAGGGCGGTACGCTTTTGAACAGCAACCCGGAATTGCTTTGTGGAATCTAGCTCGATTAGGAGACAGCTTAGAAAGTTTAATTGATGCCAAACAATCCAAAGCCGTATTGGATAATTATCAAGCTTATTTGGTTAAGGCTTACTCAAAATTAATGAGACAGAAGTTTGGTTTTATTAAGAAAGATGATCAAGATAATGTACTGATTGGTCAATTTTTTGAAGTACTCTATCAAAATCAAAAGGATTACACTAATTCATTAAGACAACTCTCAAATATTGATCAATTGTCTAAAGACACTGATTTTACTGATTGGATTGAGTTGTATCACAAGCGCATTGATCAGGAGAAAAGTAGCGATAGGGTTGAATTGATGAACAGTGTGAATCCTAAATATATTTTGCGTAATTATTTAGCAGAGGTGGCTATTCGTAAGGCTGAAGACGATAAAGATTATAGCGAGATAGAAACACTTTTTGACTACTAAGCCAGCCTTTTGACACGCACTCGGGTTTAGATTCTTATGCAAGTGAAGCGCCTAGTTGGGCGCAAGGTTTAGAAGTCAGTTGTTCGTCTTGATCAGCCTAATAAATCAATAAGAATTAAGTTGACTAAGTTAAGACCTGATAAATTGGACAATTCTACCAATAAGAAATAAACCAATGGCCATATAATTTTTTGGAAAACACCTAGATAAAGTAACCCAACAGGATAAACAAACCGTAAGGTTCAAGCTGGTCGTATTGGTAAGAAAGTCTGCCGGGCAATAGAGAACTAACTACTCGGCCACCATCCAAAGGTGGAATGGGCAGCAAGTTAAAAATTGCCAGCAGTAAGTTTATAAAAATACCGGCACCACCCATGAGAACTAAAAATGGGATATTGGCCGTATTTGCGATTGCAACGACAATGAGCCATCCAATTGCCATCAGTAAGTTGGCTCCTGGTCCTGCAATGGCAACCCAGAGCATGTCTGTTTTAGGAGAGCGCAGTGCACTAAAGTTAATGGGTACGGGTTTGGCCCAGCCAAAGATAAAACCTGCCGAAGCAAAGTACAGCAGTGCAGGCACTAAAACAGTACCAACAGGGTCGATGTGTTTGACAGGGTTGAGCGTTAAACGCCCCATCATTTTCGCTGTATGATCGCCGAGTTGGCTAGCCACCCAACCATGCGCAGTTTCATGTACGGTAATGGCAAATAAGACTGGAATAGCCCAAATTAGAATGGTTAGAATATCGCTCATGCACTCTCGCAGGTAAAATCAGAACAATTATTTAATAAAGCAATCTTCATTTTATATGAAAACCACCAATCTTTTAATCCCTACTCAAAAAGAAGCTCCGAATGATGCTCAAATTATCTCTCATCAATTAATGATTCGAGCGGGTTTAATATCTAAGCTTGCATCCGGTTTGTATTCGTATTTGCCAATGGGACTGAGGGTGCTTAAAAAAGTGGAAGCCATTATTCGTGAAGAAATGAACAAGTCTGGTGCACAAGAAGTCTTAATGCCGGTTGCACAACCGGCAGAGCTTTGGCAAGAGTCGGGCAGGTGGGAGCAATACGGCCCTGAATTATTGCGTTTTAATGACAGACACAATCGTAAGTTTTGTTTGGGTCCGACTCATGAAGAAGTGATTACTCATTTAGCTGCACAATACATACGTAGTTATAAGCAATTACCAATGAATTTTTACCAAATTCAAACTAAATTTCGTGATGAGATTCGCCCACGTTTTGGGGTGATGCGTTCGCGTGAATTTATCATGAAAGATGCATATTCATTTCACCTTGACCAAAACTCTTTACAACAAACTTTTGATGTAATGCATCAAACTTATTGTAATATTTTTAATCGTTTAGGATTAGATTATCGTCCGGTATTGGCAGATTCTGGGTCAATTGGTGGTGATAATTCAGTTGAGTTTCACGTGTTGGCTGATAGCGGTGAAGATGCCATTTGTTTTTCAGACAGATCTGATTATGCAGCGAATATTGAAAAGGTGGCCTTTTCTAAGCAAAGCAAAACGTGCAAAGCAAAAGCCAGCGAAGAAAAAGTTCTTACCAAGAAAAAAACCAGTATTGAGGATGTAGCACAATTTTTAAACATTAATCAAGAACAATGCGTCAAAACCTTGATCATCAAAACTAGTGATGGCTTTACAGCTTTGGCATTACGTGGTGATCACGAGCTCAATGAGATTAAAGTTCAAAATCTAGTGGGTGAGTTTGAATTTGCAAGCGATGATGAAATCAAGTCGCTTAATTTAAAGAAAGGTTTTATTGGTGTTAAGGCGTTGAGTGTTAACCTAATTGTTGATTATTCAGCCAGTGTACTGTGTGATTTTGTTTGTGGCGCTGATGAGTGGGACTATCATTTAACGGGTGCTAATTGGCAAGGTATTGAATTTAACGAGGCTGATTTACGCAATGCAGTGGAGGGTGATGTTTCACCAGATGGCAAGGGAAAATTATTGATTAAACGCGGTATTGAAGTTGGGCATATTTTTCAGCTTGGCACCAAGTATTCACAAGCCATGAAAGCCAATGTAATTGGTGAATCTGGCAAAGCAGTGACCACCACCATGGGTTGTTATGGCATTGGTGTTACGCGCGTAATTGCTGCCTCGATTGAGCAAAATCATGATGATCGAGGTATTATTTTTCCTGAATCGATTGCACCGTTTCAAGTAGTGATTGTGCCGATTAATTATAACAAGTCGACGCGAGTTAAAGACTTAGCCGATCAGTTGTATCAACAGTGTTTAGACGCAGGCATTGAAGTCTTATTGGATGATCGTAAAGAACGCGCAGGCATTATGTTTGCAGACAGTGAACTTTTAGGTATTCCACACAGAATGGTGCTTAGCGATACTCATGCTGACAATGGCAATGTTGAATACAAGGCCAGAAACAATCCAGACAAAGTTGAAGTTAAATTTGACGAGGTTTTATCATTTATTCAGTCTAAATTAGGATGATACAGGCAAGGCCTGTATCAAAAAAAATATGACTTGGTGGCAATACATCATTCCACAGCATTGGCTTTCTAAGCTAATGTTTCGATTTGCACGTATTGAAAACGTTTGGTTTAAAAATAAATTCACCCATTGGTTTGTAAGCGCTTATCAGGTTGACCTATCTGAAGCAACTCGAGAGCGTGTTGAGGACTATAAACATTTTAATGATTTTTTTACTCGCTCATTAAAATCCAGCGCTAGATTAATTTCCAAAAGCAAAATTATCTGCCCAGTAGATGGCGTGGTTTCACAAGTTGGCAGGATAGAAAATTTGAAGATTTTACAAGCAAAGGGCCGTCTTTATAGCTCCCAAGCCTTGCTTGGGAGCGAAGAGAAATCGCATTTATTTAAGGACGGATTTTTCACCACGATTTATCTTTCTCCTAAGGATTATCACCGTATTCACATGCCTTATGATGGCAAGCTGGTTTCTATGGATTACATTCCAGGTGATCTTTTTTCAGTTAATCAACAAACCGCACAGAATGTGGATAATTTGTTTGCCAGAAACGAGCGTGTGGTGTGTTATTTTGAAACTCAATTTGGCTTATGTGCTTTTGTTTTAGTGGGTGCAATTTTTGTAGGATCCATGCAGACCGTGTGGCATGGTCAAATTAACCCCCCGTACAAAAAACAAGTGCAGCATTTTGATTATTCAGATCAAGACATTAAATTGAAAAAAGGAGATGAATTGGGGCGATTTAATATGGGTTCTACCGTTATTATGCTTGCTCCAAATCAGGATAATCCATTTACCTTAAAGACAAATGAAGCGGTTAAAATGGGTCAAAATTTAATTTAGTTAGTTTAACCAGCTTAATGGTCTGATCGGAAATTTGCATAATTTCAATCGACACATTATCAATTTTTAAACTGATATCGCGCTTAGGAATACTTTGCAGTGTTTCTAAAATTAACCCATTTAATGTTTTTGCTTTGGCAACCGGTAAATTGATTTTGAGCATGATATTTAGTTCTCGAATGCTAATTCTTGGATCGATTAAATAGCTACCATCTTTTTGTTTGGTGACTTCATCGATGGCTTCATTTTGATTTGAAGTGAATTGACCAACAATTTCTTCCAGAATATCTTCTAAGACAACCATACCTCTGACTTCGCCATATTCATCTACCACAAGCCCTAATCGCCTTTTTTTCGTTTGAAAATGCTCCAGTTGATGTGCAAGGCTGGTGCCTTCTGGCACAAAATAAGGCTTTCGAATCAGTTCAGATATATTCTCAATACTGAACTCACCTTTGGCGTATAAATTAACAACATCACGCATGTGCAGTACACCGGTAATATTGTCTGGCGAGTCATCAAAAGTAAGAAGTCGCGTGTGTTGAATGCGCTCTAATTGACTTAAAATTTCACTTTTATTATTGATATCAACGCTGATTAATTCATGGCGAGGAACCATAATGTCTTCAACTTTAACTTTTTCTAGGTCAATGATATTGAGTAACATTTTTTGGTAGTTTGAAGCAATGATAGGTTTAGCATCATTAACCACCATTCTTAGCTCTTCAGAACTGATATTGCTCGTTTGATTTTCATTTTTAACGCCTAATAGTCTGAGGATATTTTTTGATATTTGCGCAATGATCCATACAAAAGGTTTGAATATTTTAATTAACAGTTCAATAATAATGGATACCGGTAGGGCGATCTTTTCTGGGTTTTTGGCAGCAAAAGTTTTAGGCGTTGTTTCTGCAAAGATCAAAATAACAAAGGTCAATGCAATCGATGCATAAACAATAGAACCTTCCCCCCAAAGCTTAATGGCGAGTACTGTGGCTATGGACGAGGCAAAAATATTAACAAAGTTATTGCCCAGTAAAATAGTGCCAATTAAGTGATCTAGGTTACTTAAAAGTTTTTCTGTGCGCTTGGCCTGTGTGTTGTTTTGACTGCTTAGAGTTTTTAGGCGATAGCGATTAATCGCCATCATTGAAGTCTCAGTTGATGAGAAAAAAGCAGAACCAAGTATCAATCCTAATAGAATTGTTCCTAGCCAAAAGGTTGAAAGATCTTCCAAAGATTTTTAGTTTTTTATTTTAATATTCGGCAGTTTAGCTCAAATGATTAAAAGCATCAAGTCCTGGATAGATTGCTTGGTCGCCNAATTGTTCTTCGATGCGTAGTAGGCGGTTGTATTTGGCTAAACGATCAGAGCGTGACAGGGAGCCTGTTTTAATCTGACCACAACCCGTTGCAACCGCTAAATCAGCAATGGTCGTGTCTTCAGTTTCGCCAGATCGGTGTGACATCACCGAAGTATAGCCTGCTTTTTTAGCCATTTTCATGGCTTGAAAAGTTTCAGTTAAAGTGCCGATTTGATTGACCTTAATTAGAATTGAATTAGCAATGTTGTTTTCAATGCCTTTGGTTAAAATACTGCTGTTAGTAACAAATAAATCATCACCAACTAATTGCACTTTGTCACCAACTTTTTTGGTTAATAAATCCCAGCCATCCCAGTCATTTTCGTCCATACCATCTTCAATAGAGATAATTGGGTAGTTCTCAACCCAGTTTGCTAGGTAGTCAACAAATTCTTCAGAAGATAATGATCTATTTTCTGAAACAAGATTGTATTTTCTATCTGCATAAAACTCAGAGCTTGCTGCATCAATACCAATAAATATATCTTTACCAGCCTCATAGCCTGCATTTTTAATTGCTTCAAGGATTACTTTAATAGCATCTTCATTTGAAGCTAAATCAGGGGCGAAACCACCTTCGTCGCCCACAGCTGTATTCATGCCTTTTGCTTCAAGAACCGCTTTTAAATGATGGAAAACTTCTGCACCATAACGCAGAGCTTCTTTAAAGCTCGGAGCACCAGCAGGAATGATCATGAATTCTTGAATATCAACACTGTTGTTAGCATGCTCACCACCATTGATGATGTTCATCATGGGTACGGGTAATTTGTAATCATCACCTTGATCAAGCGAGGCGTATAAGGGTTTATTTTGTCTGTTGGCGTTGGCATGTGCGCAAGCTAAAGACACGGCTAAAATTGCGTTAGCACCAAGCTTTGATTTAGTCGGTGTACCATCAAGATCGATCATTGCTTGGTCGATTTTTTTAAGGTCTTCGATACCAAAGCCGCACAAGCACTCGTGAATTTCACCGTTGATGAATTCAACTGCTTTTAAAACGCCTTTACCCAGATAGCGTGATTTATCACCATCACGAAGTTCTAATGCTTCACGTTGGCCCGTGAAGCACCAGACGGTACCATTGCACTGCCCATTGTTCCATTGTCCAGAACAACATCGGCCTCAATGGTTGGATTACCTCTAGAGTCAAGCACCTCTCTTGCTTTAATTTGTTGAATTTTCACCTTAATATCCTGTTTGTTTATTCGAAGAATGACTTCATTTTACCAAAGAAGGAGCTGGACTCGGGGTGATGTTTTTTACCGCATGAGCCGGAAAATTCCTTTAATAAATCTTTTTGTTTCTTGTTAAGATTAACCGGTGTTTCAATTTTGACCTGGCACAGTAAATCACCTGTACCACCTTGACGTATTGCTTTTATGCCTTTACCGCGTAGGCGAAATAATTTTCCAGTTTGAGTGCCTGCCGGTACTTTAATTTTAAGTTTGCTACTAAGTGTGGGCACTTCAATTGAGCCACCCAGTGTTGCCGTTGCAAAATCAATTGGAACTTCGCAATACAAGTCATTGCCTTCTCGTTGAAATATGTTGTGTTTTTTAACGTGAACTTCTACATACAGATCGCCACTTGGCCCACCTCTAGCGCCCGCTTCACCTTCGCCACTTAGGCGTATTCTGTTGCCAGTATCAACACCAGCGGGAATTTTAACCGATAAAGTTTTTTGTTTTTTGACTACACCCTGGCCACCACAAGTGCCACAAGGTTTCTCAATTTTTTGACCGGTTCCAGAGCAAACGTGACAAGGGCGTTGAACTGCAAAGAACCCTTGTTGTACCTGTACCTGACCATGTCCTCCACAAGTAGTACAGGTTTTAACCGATGTACCTGGTTTTGCACCTGAGCCTGAACAAGTATCGCAAGTTTCATTTTTAGGAATGCGAATTTTAACCGTTGTGCCTTCTGCCGCTTCTTTAAGATTGATTTCTAAGTCATAGCGAAGATCAGAGCCACGATTGTCGGGTTGGGCATTGCCACCACCAAAGATATCTCCAAAGATATCTCCAAATCCTCCACCCCCACCTCCGCCAAATGGNCTGCCGCCACCGAATCCACCAGCACTACCATCTACACCGGCATGGCCAAATTGATCATAAGCTTGACGTTTTTGTGAATCCGATAGTATGGCGTAGGCTTTTTGTATTTCTTTAAATTTTTTCTCAGCGGATGTTTTGTCATCTGCATTTCGATCTGGATGATGTTTCATTGCTAAACGCTTGTAAGCTTTTTTAATCTGCTTATCGTCCGCGCCTTTATCAACACCTAATACTTCGTAGTAATCTCTTTTTGACATGTTTAACCTTAATTAATAAAAAACCTTCTTCAGATGGGGTATCTGAAGAAGGTTAGTTGTTAAGTAATAATTGCTTAGTTACTTATCGTCTTTAACTTCTTCAAAGTCTGCATCAACAACATCATCACCTGCATCAGCGGTTTGTGCATCGCCTTCAGTAGTGCCTGCTTTAGCTTGTGCTTTTTCAGCCAAAGGTTGTGCTTTTTCACTCAACGCTTGTACTTTGGTGTCAATGGCTTCTTTGTCCTCACCTTTGACGGCTTCTTCAAGTTCGCTAATCGCAGTTTCGATGGCTGTTTTTTCATCGTCAGAAACTTCATCCTTTAACTCTTCCAAGGTTTGCTTGGTTGAGTGTACTAAAGAGTCAGCCATGTTGCGCGTGGTGACTAATTCTTGGAATTTTTTATCATCTTCTGCGTGCGCTTCAGCATCGTTAATCATTTTTTCAACTTCTTCATCGCTTAAACCGCTTGAAGCTTTAATGGTGATTGATTGCTCTTTGCCAGTATTTTTATCTTTGGCAGAAACATTCAAGATACCATCAGAGTCAATATCAAGTGTTACTTCAATTTGAGGCTGTCCTTTTGGAGCAGCACCAATGCCTTCTAAGTTGAATTGACCTAATGACTTATTGGCACTGGCAATTTCACGCTCACCTTGTAGCACATGAACCGTTACCGCAGATTGGTTATCAGCCGCTGTGGAAAAGGTTTGCGAAGCATTGGTAGGAATCGTTGTATTTTTTTCAATCAGTTTGGTCATTACTCCGCCCATGGTTTCAATACCTAGAGACAATGGAGTTACATCAAGTAATAATACGTCTTTAACGTCACCACCCAATACACCTGCTTGAATTGCAGCACCCATAGCAACTGCTTCATCAGGGTTTACGTCTTTCTTAGGTTCTTTGCCAAAGAAATCTTGTACCATTTTCGTTACCTTAGGCATACGCGTTTGACCACCTACTAAGATAACCTCGTCGATATCACTCGCTGAAAGATCTGCATCTTTAAGTGCAATTTTACAAGGTTCAATGGTGCGCTTTAAAAGATCATTAACCAACGACTCTAATTTTGCACGTGTGATTTTAATGTTTAGGTGTTTAGGGCCAGAAGCATCAGCCGTTACATACGGTAGGTTAACTTCGGTCTGCTCTGAAGAAGACAGTTCAATTTTAGCTTTTTCAGCCGCTTCTTTTAAGCGTTGTAAGGCCAGTGGGTCGTTAGTTAAATCCACACCTTGGTCTTTTTTGAATTCATCCACTAAATAACTGATGATGCGTTGGTCAAAATCCTCACCACCTAAGAAAGTGTCACCATTGGTTGAGAGTACTTCAAAGTGTTTTTCACCATCAATGTCTTCCATTTCAATGATGGATACGTCAAACGTACCACCGCCTAAGTCATACACGGCAACCGTCTTATCGCCTTTAACTTTATCGACACCATAAGCTAGCGCTGCTGCTGTTGGCTCGTTAATAATACGCTTAACCTCTAAACCAGCAATTTTGCCAGCATCTTTAGTGGCTTGACGTTGTGAGTCATTAAAGTAAGCAGGAACAGTGATNACTGCTTCGGTTACTTTTTCACCTAAATAATCTTCAGCCGTTTTCTTCATTTTTCCAATGACTTTAGCTGATATTTCTGGTGCGGCCATTTTCTTGCCGTTTACTTCAACCCAAGCATCGCCATTGTCTGCTTTGACAATTTTGTACGGCACTAAGTTAATGTCTTTTTGTACTGCCTTTTCATCAAAACGACGGCCAATCAGACGCTTGATGGCGTATAAAGTATTTTCAGGATTAGTAACCGCTTGGCGTTTTGCCGGTTGTCCTACTAAGATTTCTTCACTGTCTTTTGGATAAGCAATGACGGATGGGGTAGTACGATCACCCTCAGAATTTTCAATAATTTTAACACTACCACCGTCCATAATGGCTACGCATGAATTGGTTGTTCCTAAGTCGATACCGATAATTTTTCCCATTTTTTTTAACTCCTTGTATTAGATATACCTCCTATATAGGGATGGTCATTTTTTTTTCAAGGATTATTAACGAAAAAACTCTTTAGAGTGAGTCTTTTAGCAATTTTTCGACTGATTTCGGCACAAAGGCACTGATATCACCACCAAGAGACAGAATCTCACGTACCAGTGAGGATGAAATATTGGCGTACTGTTCGGCAGGGGTCATGAACAGAGTTTCAATATTAGGATTAAGGTGTTTGTTCATACCCGATAGCTGAAATTCGTACTCAAAATCACTAACAGCACGTAGTCCGCGTAGAATTACCTGGGCATTTTGTGCACTCGCAAAATCCACTAATAGAGTATTAAAACTAAGTATTTCAATGTTATCGATTTCCTTGAGTGCGGTTTTTGCAGCAACCAATCTTTGGCCAATGTTCAAAAACGAAGGTTTCTTGCTGTTTTGGGTAATGCCAATAATAACCTTATCAAACAATTTACTTGCACGGCGAATCAAATCAATGTGGCCATTGGTGATTGGATCAAATGAGCCGGGATAAATTGCAACTTTTTTCATAATATTTCAATTAAACAATAATGCACTTGTCCTGAGTGTTTTTGTTTGCTGATTTTGATTTTTTGTGAAAAAAATTCAGCCACTTCACTTTCAAGCATTTCAACTTCAGATTCTATATAGATTTTGCTGTTTGGGGCGACAAAATTACCTTTTGAAAGTGCTTTTAGGGCTTTTGGTAGGATATTTTGATGAAAGGGCGGGTCTAGAAAGATAAAATCGAAGGTTTGGTCACTTTTTTGGTCTAAAAATTTCAACGCATCTTGGTTGAAAAGGTGAATTTTGTCTGATTTTAATAATTTCCGATTTTTTTCCAGACTTTGAAAAGCTTTTAAATCTTTTTCAACGCTAACGACTTGTTTAGCGCCACGAGATAGAGCCTCAAAACTGAGTGCACCACTGCCAGAAAATAAATCCAGATAAGTTTTGTTGTGGGTTTCGAATTGAATCCAGTTGAATAAGGTCTCTCTGACTTTTCCCGGTGTGGGTCTTAAGCCTTGGGCATCGGGGAAGCTAAATTTTCTGCCCCGGTGTTCCCCTGCTATGATTTGAAAAGTGTTGGTGTTGCTCAAATCCTATTTTTTATAGGCATCAAACGATTCTTGCAATTCTTTCTTGGCTTCTTCAGCATCTCCCCAGCCATCGATTTCAACCCATTTACCTTCATCAAGATCTTTGTAGTAGGTAAAGAAATGTTCGATCTGATCTTTAAGTGTAGCGCCAACATCATCAATGCATTTAATGTCATGATAAGATTTGCACAGTTTATCGGTTGGTACGGCTAAGATTTTTGAATCCTTGCCTGCTTCGTCCGTCATGCGTAAGACGCCAATTGGGCGCACGGTGATCACTGAGTCGTGGATTAGCGGGTAAGGTGTAATTACTAATACATCAGCTGGATCACCATCATCTGCTAGAGTTTCCGGTACAAAGCCATAGTTGCACGGATAGAACATCGGTGTGGAGATAAAACGATCCACAAACATGGCGCCAGTTTCTTTATCAATCTCGTATTTGACTGGTGATGACATTGCCGGTATTTCAATAATAACGTTGACTTCTTCAGGGATGTTGCCTGCTGAAACAGGCTTTAAACTATTTTGCATTTTCTAATTCCTCTTTTAAAATTTGATAACGCCAACCGCTTAAAAAAATAACCGAGCGATTACCGCGAATAAAACTCAATAACGACTTGCCATTGGCAATGATCTTATCATCTAGATTATACTGATTTGCTATTTTTTGTATCAGTTTTTGTAATTCATTTTTTTTGGATTTTTCAGTTTTTGTTACTATTTTGTTTTTTTCAACATTTATGCTCATCGAGTTAATGTGTGGGTGATGACCAAGAAATTCATTGAACAGGCTGTTTGTTTTCCCTGAAAGCTTATCTTTTCCCAATGCGTAACTGATTAACTTATCATCCGATAAGATCCATTTTCTGGGTTTATTTTTTTTCTTTGCCTGGTACTCTCTCCATGCCGATAACTGTGCAGCTTTGAGCTGAGGTTTTTTAGCCAGACGTGAAAAACCCTTTACCCTTTGCCAAGCTTCCTTAATGTCTGGGTTGTAAAGGTTAATGTCAAGCAATGATTTGCCTTCTTCCTCAATCCAAGTGGATTTTTCTTCCACTTCCAGTTGGGCTTTTAGTTGGTGGTAGTTTTTAAGTAAATAGCGCACATCATCAAGTGCATATTCAATGGCCTCATCGGGCAGAGGGCGAATGGTCCAGTCCAGTCTTGTGTAAGCTTTTTCCAAGTGTACGTTTTGCAATGATTCAGTCAACGCTTGGTAAGAAATCTGGGCAGGGTAATTGACCAAACTGGCGGCAATTTGAGTGTCGAATAATTGTTTTGGTAGTTGTTTGGATAAGTAATGCAACGCCTCAATATCTTGTCGAGCAGAGTGCACGATCCACAAACAATCGTCTTGATAAAGTTTGTCGAACAAAGGGTTTAAGTCATCCAAGGCCAACACATCAATGCAATCCGTGTTTTTTTTAGTAGCTATTTGCACTAAGCACAGNACNGGGTANTAGGTATTAANGCGTTTGAATTCCGTGTCAATCGCCAGTTCAGTTTCATCTTTGATTGANTGTAGAAAATCGCGCAGTTGTGTTGGTGTTTGTATCATTGTTGTATTTTAGCAACAATTAATGATAACGGTATATTTTTTATGAGATAATCGGTCTAAAATAATAATAACACTAATGATTAGCGAATGATTTTCAATCGAGTTTTCAAACTAAAAAACAATCTACCTGCTTGGTTTTGGCTAGGCGTGTTTTTGATTTCGATTTCGGGTACGTTTTATCTAGGTCTTAATCCTAAGTTTATTACGCAGTACTGGCAAGCCTTAGTTGCTTACAACGTAACTTTAAGCTTGCTTGCAGTGTTTTATATTTCAAGTAACGTTAGGCACCTAAAGCAGGACCTTAAAGCCAATGTTATTGGTTCAAGGTTTACTTGGTCTTTTATTAAAATTGTACCAATCTTGGTGATTGTACCTGTCTTGTCTTTTTATCTGTTTTCTTTTCAGTCCATTCAAGAAAATGTTAGGAGTTCAGAAAAAACATTTGAAGAGTTTAATGCTGGCTTTATTCAGCAAGTCGATGGTTTGTATCAGGGCATTCAAGAAGTAAGGGATGATCGTTACACCGGTCACTCTAAAGGCTTATTGGACATTATTATTTCTTATGGTAATTTTCAAAAAGATTCGAAAAATTACAAAAAAGATATGAAAGTCTTTCTTGATGGCCTGATTGATGGAGGTTGGGCGTGTCAAATAAGCTTGTTTGATTCAAAGGAAGAATTGGTTGCTAAAACTGCAGACATTGAAAGCTGTGGCTCAATTGAAGATCAGTCGTTGCCAAAAGACCAGACTTATACAATTAACGAGGATGAGACAACGAATGTTATTCAAGTTAAGATGTCATCAAGATACATTGCCAGAGCACCAATAAAAGAATTTTTTGTGATTGATGTTATGTACACAACGGATCCGGGTTTATTGAGTTTTTTACGTCAAGTAAGAGCATTCAGCAATAGAACAAAAACAATTACATTTTCTGCTAATACAGCCGTTACTCAAAAACGTTTTTTGATTGATTTTTCATCCACCGTATTGCTGGCAATTTTGAGCGTATTGATGATTGTTTTTCGAATGATGAATCATTTAATGAAGCCTTTGCATAATTTGTCGTTAGCCACAAGGGAGATCTCAAGGGGTAATTACGACGTAACGGTCGATATTCATGAAGAAAACAAAGACATGCAAGAACTGATTAAACACTTTAATCAAATGTCCAGACAAATTAAAACTTCTCGCGAGGGTTTGGATACACACAACTTGTACTTAGAAACCATTTTGAAGTATTCTTATGGTGTGATTGGTCTTGATCAAAAAAGAAGAATTCAGTTGATTAATCCGGTGATTGGTAAGATGCTGAACATTAATAATGAAAAGAAATTCATTGGCAAACTTTGCGGTACTATCTCTGCTAAATACAATTATCTTAAGCCTTTGTTTGAATTGACGGCGGATAAGTTTAAACAAAACTTAGGTGAATGGGAAGAACAAATTGAACTCTCGTTACCCAATAAGCACATTCTTCTAACTTGCCAAGGAACGGCATTAGATACCCAGGATAAAACATTGGGCTATGTGATTATCATTAAAGACATCTCTCAACTTCACAGGGCACAGAAAAAAGCGGCTTGGGGTGAAGTGGCGATTCGAATGGCACATGAAATTAAAAACCCACTTACTCCAATTTTGTTGTCTGCTCAGCGACTTCGAAATAAGTTTTTAGATACGCTCAAGGGTAAAGATTTGGAAATTATTGATAAAACAACCCATACCATTATTGAACAAGTTAAGTCGATGGATACAATGGTTAGCGCGTTTGCGGAGTACGCCAACACGCCTCAGATTGAAAGAAGACCTTGTGACTTAAATACGATAATCTATCAATCGGCTGAACTTTACAATGCACAAAGCAACGTCAGTATTGAGTTTGATTTATCAGGCGATATCCCAGAGTTATTGTTGGATGCAAATAGCATTTCCAGAGTGTTGATTAATTTGGTTAAAAATTCAACTGAATCCGCTGAAGATGAGCATAACTTAGTGGTTAAGATTGTTTCTCAATATTTAGAATCTGAGGGTATAGTGCGTTTAAGTATTCAGGATGATGGTCATGGTTTTGATAGAGATGTGATTGACCGAGTGTTTGAGCCTTACGTAACCACTAAAGTTAAAGGTAGCGGTTTAGGCATGGCCATTGTACAAAATATTATCGAGCAACACGATGGGCGAATTTTTGCAGGTAACGTTGAACCGCACGGTGCAATTGTTACTATAGAATTTGATTACAAGGCATAACAGGAGAAAGAAATGAGTGACCCAGACCCAGTAGTAATTGGAAATATCTTAATCATTGATGATGAGGCGATTAACGCTGAAACCATGATGGACACCTTAGAGGATGTTAACTATAAAGTAGCGCTGGCTGCTAATGCCGAAGAGGCTAAAGCCATTGTTAAAGAACAAACGTTTGATTTAGTAATGATGGACGTTTGGATGCCTGGTCAAGACGGCATGTCTTTATTGCAAGAGTGGATGGACGATGGTTTTTCCATGCCAGTAGTCATGATGTCTGGCCATGCTGAACATCAAGATGTGGTCAAGGCTATTAAGCTAGGAGCGGTTGATTTTTTAACCAAACCATTGCATGATATTTTGCCTCTTGTGCGTAAAATATTGAGCGAACAACAAACCGGAAAAGTGTTAGAAAAAACCATTAGTGGCATTGATTTTGACATTCCATTAAAAGCTGCCAGAAATATTTTTGAGCGACAATATTTCAATCATCATTTAGACAGTAATAATCATAACATCGCTAAAGTGGCTGAGCTTGCTGGTCTGGAGAGGACAACACTGTATCGTAAATTAAAAGATTTAGGAATCGATAAAAAATGAAGATTTTAATTCTGGGCGCAGGTCAAGTTGGCTCTACGCTGGCCAAGTACCTTGGATCCGATGATGAAAACGACATCACCATCATTGATAAAGATGAGACTAATCTTTTATCATTACAACGACATCTAGACGTTAAAACCGTTTTAGGGCATGCTTCTTATCCTAATATTTTAGAAGAGGCAGACATTAAAAACATGGACATGGTGATTGCCGTCACTCGTTCTGACGAGGGCAACATGCTCGCTTGTCAAATGGCACACACTTTGTATAAGGTGGAGAAAAAAGTTGCACGTATTCGCACCGCTGAGTATTTGCATCGAAAAGAGCTGTTTTCAGACAGCGCCATCCCTATTGATTTTGTTATTACTCCTGAGAGCTTGGTAACCAATTACATCAAAAGAGTGGTTGAAGAGCCAGGAGCAGAACAAGTATTTGAGTTTGAAAATGGTTTGGTGCAGTTAGTGGAAACCAGAGCTTATGCAGGCACACCAATCGTTGGTCATCCAATCAAGGATTTACACTTGCATTTGCCAAAAACACGCATGCGCATTGTTAGTTTGTATCGTAATGGTAGGGCAATTCCAGCTTATGGAGATACCGTAATCAAAGATGGTGATCGCGTTTATTTTGTTACTAAAAAAGAAAGTGTGTCTAAAGTTTTGAAAGAGTTTAGGCGTTTAGATAAAGCTTATAAAAACATCATCATTGCTGGCGGCGGGCACATTGGTCTTGATTTAGCAAAATTTTTAGAAAATAAACACAAAGTCCGTATTATTGAATTAAACAAGGCCAGGGTTAGTGAAATTGCCGATCAATTGGACAACACCTTGGTCTTGCATGGTAATGCTTCGGATGAGGAGTTGTTGCTCGAAGAGGGCATTGAAAGTACCGATTTATTTTTAGCACTCACTGATTCTGACGAAATTAATGTGATCGTTTCAATTCTGGCTAAACGTTTGGGTGCACACAAAACCATTGCTTTGGTTAAGCGTAATGTTTATGAAGATTTGGCTGAGCAAAGTGAAGACGTGGATATGGTGGTGTCACCTGACCAAATCACGGCCAGTGGAATTTTGGCACACATTCGTAAAGGAGATACCATGATGGTGCATTCATTGCGTCAAGGCAAGGCTGAAGCCATTGAACTAATCGTGCACGGCGATCAAGATCATTCAGACGTTGTGGGTAAAACGATTGAAGAAATTAATCTACCCGATGGCGTAGTAGTGGGCTCGATAGTGCGTAACAAGGAAGTAATTATGGGTTCAAGGACGCTAGTAATTGAAGAAGGCGATCACGTGTTATTAGTGCTTACCGATGTGAGTAAGATCCATGTGGTCGAGACTTTGTTTGCAGAGAATGAATAACTTTAATCAAACTCATGCAATTTAGTATCGTATTCAAAACCATTGGCTTATTGTTGATGGTTTTTAGTCTTACTCAGTTACCCCCTGTTATTGTTGATTTGATTTATGCTGAGAATCAATATTCATCCTTTTTGTCGGCATTCGCACTAACGTTACTCAGTGGGCTTGTGCTATGGCTACCTTTTAGAAAATCAAAAAAAGA
>JGI26261J51718_1000309_pt1 | contig 24525 bp, 19 predicted proteins | sample SaaInlV_135m_DNA_3_FD_51718 | JGI IMG/M metagenome (IMG submission 51718)
GCACACCGGTTCTATTGGTAACAATGAACGCTGGAAAACCCCACTGGGAGCAAGACTAAGTAGAGATGACATTGTTGAAAAACTAAAAGCCATCCTTGGCTCGTCATCAGGGTTAGTTGCTTGAGCTTAAGAGTGATTTTAAGCCTAGACAAATGATAGATTTAAATGACAGAACCCGGCTTATAATTTATCTGGCAAAACTATCCACAAGTTAAGTTTTTAATATAATAAAATGTTCTTGTTTTAATTCATTATTGAATCAACTTTGTTCTTTTTTTTCAATCCCATGATTTATTGTTGCTAGCTCTAATAATTTGATCCATCTTACACATTTGATTATAAAAAAGTTATTAACTGCAGTCAAAAATCAATAATAATGAGTATTTGACAGCATATTAAATAACCCATATATTCCCATATATTCCCAATTATGGAATTAAAAAATTATAAATTATATGTTTTTATCAACTTACGAGAACAAATTAGACAAAAAAGGAAGAGTTTCTGTGCCAGCTAGTTTTAGATCTCATTTGTCAAATTTAGGATACAATGGAGTTGTTTGTTATCCATCATTTAATAATTCATCATTAGAAGCATGTTCACAAGACAGAATTGAAAAAATTTCTTCTGCAATAGATTCTTTAAATCCCTTTGAAGAAAAAAGAGATTTCTTTGCAACATCAATTTTAGCAGAGAGTACAAATTTACAATTTGATAGCGAAGGAAGGATATCTATCTCTTTAAAATTATTAAAGCATGCCAAGATAAAAAATAGCATGTTGTTTGTTGGTCAAGGTCAAACNTTCCAAATATGGGAGCCAACTGCATTTGAAAAATTTAAGGTAACAGCGAGAAAAAAAGCAAATTTAAATCGAGCAAACCTTAAATGGGAAAAACATTTTAACAACTATGAGGGGAAATAACAGATGACAATTAACTTTAAAGCACCAGAAATTAAAGAGCTACAGCCACGACTATTAGTAATGGGAGTTGGTGGAGCAGGCGGAAACGCAATAAATGAAATGATTGAAAATAATNTACAAGGTGTAGAATTTATTGCAGTCAATACTGATGCACAGGATTTAAAGCTAAGTAAATGCAAAACAAGAATTCAAATTGGTTTAAATCTAACCAAAGGTTTGGGNGCTGGTGCGAAACTTGATATAGGTCAGGCAGCAGCAGACGAGTCTTTAAATGAAATAGTAAACACACTTCAAGGTGCAAATATGGTTTTCATAGCAGCTGGTATGGGTGGTGGAACAGGCACTGGTGCTGCCCATGTCATTGCTAGAGCCGCTAAAGAATTAAATATTTTAACGGTAGGTGTTGTTACTCTTCCATTTTTATATGAAGGTCCCTCTAGAATGAGAAGAGCACAACAAGGTTTAGAAGAATTAAGAAAACATGTTGATACAATAATTGTTATTCCAAATCAAAATTTGTTTAAAATAGCAAATGAGCAAACAACATTTGAAGATTCTTTTAATCTTTCAAATAATGTTTTAATGCATGGAGTTCAAAGCATAACAGATTTGATGGTAAGACCAGGTTTGATTAATCTTGATTTTGCTGATGTTGAAACTGTTATGGCNTCTATGGGCAAAGCTATGATGGGAACTGGCGAAGCTGAAGGAGAGGGNAGAGCTCTTAAAGCTGCAGACATGGCAGTAAGCAATCCATTAATTGATGACTATACTTTGAAAGGTGCAAAAGGATTGTTGGTTAATATTACGGGTGGAAAAGACCTTAAACTTTTTGAAGTTGATGAGGCAGTTAACAAAGTTAGAGCAGAAGTTGATCCAGAAGCAGAGTTAATTATTGGTGCTATCACTGATGCTGAGCTAGATGGAAAAATGAGAGTTTCAATTGTTGCGACATCATTAGATGGTCAACAACCGGAGACAAAATCTGTGATAAATATGGTTCATCGTATTCAAAACAGAAATCCAGGCTATTCAGATTTTTCAAACGTAGGGTCATCTGCATCTTTTAATTTTTCAAACTCAATTTCCAATCCTGTTTCACATGGTGCTAATGCACTTAAACTTGAAAATGAAATTGTTCAAGAGCAACATCAAGAACACTTAAATTCGAATGTTACAAATGGGGAAACAATGAACAGTAATAATTTTGAAACCGAAAGTGTTGTTGAAGATAGCTCTGTAAATGAAATGGAAAAGTCTTTTACACAAGAGGCTATGGAAGAACCTCAAGAACAAATAGTAGAAGAAAATATTGAAGAAGAAGTTTCTAATGATCTTAAGGAATTTGGTGTTGACTCCGATGCACCAGATTTATTTAGTTCAGAAACTGAAAATTTAAGTTCAGATGATTTATTATCTTCAAGTGACGAAGAAGATGACGATCTTGAGATACCAGCATTCCTAAGAAGACAAAAAAATTAATGGTCTTCAAAGAAATAAATGGAAGCCACCATAGTATCGGAAGTGCAAAGACATTATCCGGTACTGCTAAAAGAAATTATTAGCATTATTACCCCTCAATATGGTGGCACATTTATTGACTGCACATTTGGTCAAGGTGGTTATTCAAAAAAAATCTTAGAGTTTGAAAATACTAAAGTAATAGCTTTAGATCGTGATATTGAAAGTGAAGTAAAAGCTAATCAGCTTAAAGATAAATTTGAAGATAGATTTTTATTTAAAAATATTAAATTTAGCCAACTTAATAATTTAAAACTCAAAAATGAGAATATTAAAGGTGTGGTTTTTGATCTTGGCTATTCTTATACACAAATAAAAGATCCTAAAAAAGGATTATCATTTCAATCCAAAGGAAACTTAAATATGCAAATGGGTTTAAATAATTATTCAGCTGAGGACGTAATAAATAAACTAGATGAAAAGAAGCTAGATAAAATATTTAAATTTTTTGGTGAAGAAAAAGAAAGCAAATTTATAGCCAGAAATATTGTTAAAGAGAGATTAAANAATAAGATAGATACCCAAACTCTAGTAAAGATCATAGATAAGACGAAAAGAAAAAAAAACTATAAAGTTCATAGTGCCACAAAAGTTTTTCAAGCTCTAAGAATTTTGGTTAATAAAGAAATTAGTGAATTAATATCTGGACTTATTAATGCAACAAAAGTTTTGAAAAAAGATGGAGTGTTAGCAGTAGTTACATTCCATTCACTGGAAGACAAAATTGTCAAATATTTTTTTAAAAGTCTTTCTGAAAAAAAAAGTATATCACGATATGTGCCTATTACAGAACAAGCAGAAACTTTACTTAAGCTAAATGAAAAAAAACCAATTGTGCCATCTGATGAAGAAATAAATGAAAATTTACCATCAAGGTCTGCAAAATTAAGATATGCAATTAAAAAAACTGATTTTTATGATTTTGAAACTGACATTCTAGATCAATTTAGCAATCTGATCGAGATAGAAAACTTTGGTGACAATCTGTGAAAAAAATTTTCTTAGTATTAATAATTTTTTCATTAATTTTATCAACAGCAATAATTAAAAATTCAGCAAAAAAAAATGAAGATAAAATTTTTACAGTAAAAGAAAATTTAAGAGTCTTAAATTCTGAGTATGAAAAGATTAAATTAGAACATGATTATTTAAGTTCTTCAGAAAAATTATTGGAATTTCAATCATTATATTTTGAAAATGACTTAGTACAAAAAAAAATTGAAAGTATTAAAGTTTTCAAAACTATTAATCGAGATAAAAAAATTCAAGATTTAAAAATAATTAAAGATTAATGAAAAAATTAAGATCAAAAATTGTTATTGAAGATTATAAAAATAATTTTGTTTATAAAAAAAATGAAGCAAACTTAAATATACAATTTAATAGAGTAGCATTTATATTTTTCATTTTTTTTATTATTTATCTTATTTATACTATTCATTTAATTCATCTTGGATCACGTAAATCTAAAGTTAAAATAGCGGATAGCTTTCCTGCATTTACTAATAATCTCTATAGAGCAGATATAACTGATATAAATGGTAATTATTTAGCTAAAACAGTTAAATCTATCGACATAGGCATAAAGACGTCAGATGTAATAGATAAGAAAAAACTTTTATTAAGTTTAAACATTATTTTTCCCAATAAAGATTTTAATAAAATTAAAAAGCAGCTTGATACAAAAAAATTCTTTTGGTTAGAAAAAAAAATTTCTGAAGAAAACTACGAAAAAATAATGAAACTTGGAGATAAATCTATAAAGCCAGAGGAAAAGGTTTTAAGAATGTATCCTCAAAAAAATCTTTTTAGTCATATTATTGGTCAAATAGACGATGACAATAATGGAATTTCTGGTCTTGAAAAATCTTTTGACGAAATTTTAAGAAAATCAAAAAAACTCATGAAACTTACAGTTGATAAAGATGTGCAGTTTTTAATACGTAACGAATTAATTAGATATCAAGAAATTTTTAAAAGCAAAGGTAGTGCAGCAATACTAATGAATGTAAATAATGGAGATATACTTTCACTTATTTCATTGCCTGATTTTAATCCAAATGAAAGGCAGAATATAACTGATGTTAATTTTATTAATAGAGTTACCAAAGGAACTTATGAACTTGGCTCAGTTTTTAAACCATTAACATTTGCGAGCGCTTTAAACGAAGATTTAATACAACCAGAAACTGAATTTTTTGATTTACCGAAATCTATTCGATGTGATAAACATAGAATAGGAGAGTATGACAATAAAATTCCTTCAGATTTAACAGCCGAACAAATTTTAATTAGATCAGGAAACATTGGCTCAGTTAGAATTGCTCAAATGATTGGATCAGAAAAACATAAGTCTTTTTTGGAAAAAGTAGGTGTTCTAAGTTCAATTGATTTTGACATAGGCGAAGTGGCTCCACAAAAGGATTATAATTTTGGAAAATGTAAATTAGCTACAGCTTCATTTGGGCATGGTGTTGCAACCACAATTCTTCAGTTAGCAAAAGGTTATGCAGTAATATCTAATGGAGGTTATGATGTTAGACCGACTTTAATTAATAAGAATACTGAAAATAATAAAAAAGGGATTAGATTGATTAATAAAGGAGTTTCTGCACAAGTAGTTACAGCTTTAAGAAAGATCGTTAATACAGAAGAAGGAACCGCAAAATTCGCTGATGTAGCAAATTACGAAATTGGTGGCAAAACNGGAACTGCAGATCAACCAAAAGAAGGTTCTTATTCTGAAGCTAAGATAAATACGTTCGCTTCAATATTTCCAACTTCAAATCCACAATATGTGTTTGTTGTTATGTTGGACACGCCACAAAAAGCAAAGGATTATTATTATAAATACCGGCATCAAAAAGGTGGTTGGAAGGGAACCTTGTATAATACAGCAGGGTGGACTTCAGTAGAGGTAGCTGGAAAAATAATGGACAAAATTGGGCCTATTTTAGCCACAAAATATCTAGAAATTAATTAATTATGCTTCTAGGAGATTACTTCCCNAATATTAAAGATAGTTACAAAAANTTTTTTTTTTCAGGAATCTCATTTAATAGNAATCAAATAAAAAAAAATTATATTTTTTTTGCAATTAAAGGAAATAAAATAGATGGTAATAGCTTTATATCATCTGCAATCTCGAATGGTGCAAAAATAATTATAACTGAAAAAAAAATTAGTAGATTAAAAAATGGTATTTTATTTATTCAATCAAATAATATTAGAAAGTTATTAGCTGAAATTTCATTTAAAATTAATAGCAAAATACCCAGTAATATTGTTGCAGTTACAGGTACAAATGGAAAATCATCTATTGCAGATTTTTATTATCAGATATTAAATTTGAATAATAAAAAAGTTGCTTCAATTGGAACTTTAGGAATTAAATCAAAAAAATTTAAAAAAAATTTATCTAATACCACAATAGANCCGATTCAATTAAGCAAAATTTTAAGCAATTTAAAAAAGCAAAATATTAATAATGTCATTATGGAAGCATCCAGTCATGGCTTAAGCCAAAATAGATTGGATGGATTATCTTTCAATACTGGAATATTTACAAATTTATCACAAGATCATTTAGATTATCACAAAAATATAAAAGATTATTTAAAAGCTAAATTATATTTATTTGAAAAATTAATTAAAAAAAATGGAAATATAATAACCGATGAAAAAATATCTCAATTTAAAAAAATAAAAAAAATAGCATCAAATAAAAATTTAAACCTTTTTTCGTTATTAGATAAGAAAAATAATTTTCAATTCTTATCTCATAAGTTTGAAGATGAAGCTCAATTGTTNGAGNTAAAATACAATAATTTAATACACAAAATTAAACTTAATTTGATAGGAAAAGTTCAATTAAAAAATGTATTAATGGCAGTCATTGCATCAATAAAAAGTAACATNAATATTAAAGAAGTATTAAATGTTATACCAAAAATAAAATCTGTAGAAGGCAGATTTGAAAAAATAGGCAGAATTAAAAATAATTCAAAAGTAATATTAGACTATGCGCATACACCGGATGCTTTGAAAACTTGTATTAAAAATTTAAAAGAGCAATTTCCAGGACACAAAATTGTTTTAGTGTTTGGATGTGGAGGGAATAGAGATCAAGATAAAAGAGCTAAAATGGGTAAAATTGCAGATTTTTTTTCTGATAAAATATATCTTACTGATGATAATCCAAGACTAGAACAAGCCAGCAAAATAAGAAAAGACATAAAAAAAGGGATAAAAAANCAAAAAGTGTTGGAATTTTCAAATAGAGCAAAGGCAATATCAGAAGCAATAAATTATTTAAATACTGGAGAAATTTTACTTGTAGCTGGAAAAGGTCATGAAACAATCCAGGAAATTGGCATTAAAAAAATTTTCTTTTCAGACAAAAAAATTATTCTTAATGCAATAAAAATAAAAAATTTGGCTTTATCAAATAATTTAAAAGTTAATATAATCAAAGAGCTCTACAGAAAAAAGAAATCTAATCATGTTTTTTTTAAACAAGCGAAAATTAATTCTAAAGAAATAAAAAAAGGTGACATTTTTTTTGCAATTAAAGGAAAAAAAAATGATGGTAATAAATTTGTGAGTGAAGCCTTTAATAAAAAAGCATCAATAGCAATAGTAAATATAATTAATAAAAATAATAATATTAATCGTCAAATTAAAGTTAAGGATACTCTAGAAATTTTAACAAAAAGTTCTAAAATATATAGACAAAATATAAATACAAAAATTATAGCTATTACAGGAAGTTGTGGAAAAACTACTTTGAAAGAATTATTAGGTAGTTCATTAAATCAAATATCCAAAGTAGGCATTTCTCCTAAATCATACAACAATAAATATGGNGTTCCTTTAAGTATTTTTAATTTAGATCAAAAAGATGATTATGGAGTTTTGGAAATAGGAATGGATAAAAAAGGTGAAATTGATTATCTTTCTAAAATTGCTCAACCAGATGTTAGTGTGATCACCAACATTAACTATGCTCATGCTAAAAATTTTAGAAATTTGAAACAAATTGCATTAGCAAAATCAGAAATAATTGATAATACAAAAGATAATGGTTTCATTGTTCTTAATGCAGACGANACTTTTTTTGCTTTACATAAAAAAATAGCTAATAAAAAAAATCTTAAAATCTTATCATTTGGTATTAATAATAAAAATTCAAATATTAAACTCATTAACATTAAAAAAATTGGAAATAAATTTAAGGCAATAATAGAAATAAATAATTTAAAAACTTCTTTCTTAATTTTTAACGATTTTCAAAATAATATTTATAATATTTTAGCTACCTTGGGAGTTATGAGTATTTTTTTTGATATATCCAAAATAAATAAAAATATATTTCTTAATTTTAAAATACCAAATGGTAGAGGGGATATTTCTAAAATAAATATTAATAATAAAAAATTAAATTTGATTGATGAAAGTTATAATTCAAATCCATTATCTCTCAAATCAGCAATTTTAAACTATGATAAAATTGATTCAAAAAATTCAAAAAAATATATACTACTTGGCGATATGCTTGAGCTTGGTAAACATTCTAAAAGACTTCATCAATCTATCGGAGCAATAATAAACCAAACCAAAATAGATAAGTTATTTGTTAAGGGTAGTAAAATTTCTCATGCATTCAATTCTGTTATAAAATCAAAAAGAGGAAGGATATTAAATAATAATTCTCAAATTATTGATTTGATTAAAAACCATTTAAATAATAATGATTATCTCATGATAAAGGCTTCAAACGCGACAGGACTCAATAAAATAGTGAATAATTTGAAAGACAATAAATAAATGCTTTATCAATTTTTATTAAATTTTATTGATACTTTTAGCTTTTTAAATGTCTTTAAATATATAACATTTAGAACAGGATTATCTTTGTTCACTTCATTAATAATTGTTTTATTAATTGGTGAACCTTTCATTAAATTTTTTTCAAATAGAAAAATATTAAATCCTATACGTGATGATGGACCAAAAGATCATATTGTAAAAAAAATTGGTACACCTACAATGGGTGGAGTAATCATTTTATTTGGATTATTAATTTCAATTTTATGTTGGGGTGATTTATCTAATGTAGGTATACTTTTTTGTATTTATATAACNACTTCTTTTGGCTTACTTGGTGCATTAGATGATTATAAAAAAATTAGATATAATAATTCCTCAGGCATTTCNTCAAAATTCAAAATNATATCACAAATTTTACTANCAATTTTAGGAATTAGTTTTTTTGTCTATTTTGCAGACTATCAAGAAATTACTAATTTGTATTTTCCATTCTTTAAAAATTTAATAATTAATCTTGGTTGGTTTTTTATTCCTTTTTCTGTATTTGTAATTGTAGGATCATCTAATGCAGTTAATTTAACTGATGGGCTTGATGGATTAGCTACAGTTCCTGTAATTCTGGTTGCTGGTTGTTTTGCATTTATAAGCTATGTAACAGGAAATATTGTTTTTTCAGATTATTTACAAATTCCTTATATTGAAGGTACAGGTGAAGNTTCAATTTTTTGTGGAGCAATAATAGGATCATGTTTAGGATTTTTATGGTTTAATGCACCACCAGCAAAAATTTTTATGGGCGACACAGGCTCTCTAGCACTTGGTGGTTCTCTAGGTGCGGTTGGAATAATTACTAAGCATGAAATAGTACTAGCAATTACAGGTGGATTATTTGTTCTAGAGGCTATTTCGGTAATGGTCCAAGTAATTTCTTTTAAACTAACAGGAAAAAGAATTTTTAGAATGGCACCNATACACCANCATTTTGAAAAAAAAGGATGGCCAGAATCAACCATCGTAATAAGATTTTGGATTATATCAATTATTTTAGCAATGATAGGTTTGGCTACTTTAAAATTAAGATAATGATAAGTAATAAAAATATTTTTTTAGANAAAAAAATATTAATATATGGACTGGGTAAGAGTGGAATTTCATCATTCAAATTTTTAAATAATAAAGCTAAAGTATATTTATTTGACGATAACGTAAAAAATAAATTTAAGTATAAAACAAAACAAAGACTTAAAAATATTCATGCGATATCCAAAATTAAGTTTGATAAAATTATTATTAGTCCAGGTATTGATGCTTCAAAGTGTAAATTATCTAAATTTCTTAAAAAAAATTTCTCAAAAATATACACAGATTTAGATATATTTTATTCATTTTATAAAAATAAAAGCATTACTATTACTGGCACCAATGGAAAATCTACTACAGCTAAAATTTTACATGAAGTTTTCTTAGATCAAAACTATGACTGTAGATTGATTGGAAACATTGGAAATCCTGCATTATCCGAAACAAAAATTACNAAAAATACTGTTTTTGTGATTGAAGCTTCATCATATCAGTTAGATTATAGTAAATTATTTACTTCAGAATACTCAGTAATACTTAACATTAGCCCTGATCACATAGAGAGACATAAAAATTTAAAAAATTATGTAAATGCTAAATTTAAGTTATTAAATTCACAGTCATATAAATCTATAGCATTTGTAAAAAAAAATGATTTGTTAATTAATAAAAAAATTAATAATAAAAAATTCAAACAAAAAATTATTAAAGTTGATTTAATAAAAGCAAATAAAGCAATTAAACAATTAAAAAATAAATACTTTTCATCTGTAGGAAATAGAGAAAATTTATCTTTTATTCTAAAAATTTCAGATACACTAAAATTAGATAATAAAAGTTTATTTAAAACTTTAAATCGATTTAAAGGACTACAATACCGACAACAAATAATTTTTGAAAATAAGAATTTAACAATAATTAATGATTCAAAGTCAACTAGTTTTGCTTCATCAGAAAATTTATTGAAAGATTTAAAAAATGTTTTTTGGATTTTAGGTGGCATACCAAAGAAGGGTGATCAATTTAATTTATCCAAAAAACATTGCAAGAATTTTAAAACATTTATCTTTGGAAATAATCATGAAGAATTTCAAAAAAATCTTAAAAATAAGATGTCATTAAAAAATTTTATTAATTTAAATGACGTGCTAGGTGAAATATTTTCCGATTTAAAAAAGACAAAATTAAAAAAAAATATTATTTTCTTTAGTCCTGCAGGGGCATCATTTGATAGTTTTAAAAATTTCGAAAATAGAGGACGTTATTTTAATCAATTAGTTAAAAAATTTGTTAATGCAAAGCGATAGTTTTTTTTATAAATTTTATTATCAGTGGTGGAAAAATATAGATAAACATATTTTTTTTCTTATAGCTTTATTATTTACAATTGGACTTTTTTTTTCATTAGTTTCAACTTCATTAATTGCTTCAGATAAACTGGATACAAATAGTTATTTCTTTTTTTTTAAGCATTTAATCTATATCTTTATAGGAATATTTATAATTTTTATCTTTTCCTCTATAAAAACTGATCAGTTATTTAATTATTCACTAATTTTTTTTGTTGTTGCTTTAATTTCACTATTTTTGGTTCCAGTTATTGGTATTGAGGTAAAGGGATCAAAAAGATGGATAGATTTATTTTTTTTACCAAGATTTCAACCTATTGAGATATTAAAACCTTTTTTAATCATTATGTTATCAACTATTATATGTAGTAACAGAAGCTCGAATCTTTATTTGAAATATTTGTTATCAATTATCTTAGTGTCAATGATTTCTTTACTTCTAATAATGCAGCCCGATATTGGTCAAACTCTTCTAGTTGTTTTTTCTTGGGCAATCTTAATTTTTACCTCTGGTATCAACATCTTTTTTCTTTTTGTTTTTTCAATATTTGCCTTTAGTTTACTAGCTTATTTAATTATATACGTCCCTAAGTTTGATTATATTCAAGGAAGAATTTCTTCTTTCTTTAATAGAGATACAGGAACACATAATTTTCAGTCTGATAAAGCAATTGAGTCGATTACAAGTGGTGGTTTTTTTGGAAAAGGTATTGGTGAAGGAACGTTAAAAAATCGAGTACCAGAGGCACACACTGATTATATTATATCTGTAATTTCTGAGGAGTTTGGTGTTGTTGCCATAATATTAATATTGTTATTATTTTTAATGTTTATTTACATGGTTTTTAAAAAAATAAATTATGAAAAAAATGATAAAATTAAACTTGTTTTAATTGGATGTGTGAGCCTAATCTTAATGCAGGCAACCATTCACGTAGGTGTTAATATTAGATTATTTCCTACAACTGGTATGACATTACCATTTTTGAGTTACGGAGGCTCTTCAATAGTAAGTATTTCAATATTATCTGGAATAATCTTAAATTTGACTAAAAGAAAAATAAATAATTGAAAATGAATAGTAAAATTTTAATTTCCACAGGAGGGTCTGGCGGACATGTTGTTCCTGCGATTACAATGCATGATCATTTAAAAAATCATTATGACGTTTCAATTTCAAGTGATATTAGAGGTTTAAGATATCTAAATAATGAGAATTATAAAATTTTTGTAGTAGATACACCTAAGTTAAATAAATTAATTTTATTACCTATTTCAATTTTAAAAGTAGTTTTTTTAACACTAAAATCTTTATTTCTATTAAAAAATGAGAAAATTCAAATTCTGATTTCAACAGGTGGATATATGTCTCTACCATTATGTATAGCAGCAAGAATGTTAAGTATTAAAATTTTTTTACTAGAACCAAATATGGTTATTGGAAGAGCAAATAAATTTTTTATAAAATTTTCTGAAAAAATAATATGTTATTCTGAAAATATTATTGGTTTTCCAAAAAAATTTCGAAGCAAAATAAAAATTTTAAATCCACTTATAAGAAAAAAATATTATGTAGATAAATTAAAAAAATATAAAAATGAAAAATTTACCTTAATTATAATTGGAGGAAGTCAAGGAGCACAAATATTTGATAAGATCTTACATGAGTCAATTATTAAAATATCAAAAACGAAATCTTTAAAAATATTTCATCAAACAAATCAAAAAAATATAAACACTCTTATAAATTTATATTCAGAAAATAAAATTGATAATATTGTTTTTGATTTTGACCAAAATCTTAATTTGCTCTTAGATCAAGTAGATTTATGTATAACAAGAGCAGGAGCCTCTACATTAGCTGAAATATCTCTTCTTAATAAACCTTTTATTGCCATCCCATTGCCAAGTTCTAAAGATAATCATCAATTAGAAAATGCAAATTATTATAAACATAAAGATTGTTGCTGGGTTGTTGATCAAATTAATTTTGATAAAAAAAAATTTGAAGATTTGTTAATAAATATTTTGAGCGATAAAGATGAAATTCTTAAGAAAAAAAATAATTTAGAAAAATTAAATTACCAAAATACTTGGAATAATGTTAATCAAAATTTATTAAATATTATAAATGAAAATTAAATTAGCAAAATCCGAGATTATCCACTTTGTTGGTATTGGTGGAATAGGAATGAGTGGATTATCNCTTATAATGAAGGGTAAAGGTTTTAAAATTCAAGGAAGTGATATAGCCAGCAATAAAAATATAGACAGATTAAAAAAGGAAAAAATAAAGATTACGATTGGACATAAAAAACAGAACATTGATAATGTCACTATCGTTGTTGTCTCTTCAGCAATTAAAAGAAATAATCCAGAGTTAGTAGAGGCAAAAAAAAAACAATTACCAATTTACAAAAGAGGAGAAATGCTGGCGAATATAGTTTCTCTTACAAAAAATATTGTAGTTGTTGGCTCTCATGGTAAGACTACCACGACTTCACTTATAGCTTCAATTTTTCAAGAAACTAAAATAGANCCAACTATTATTAATGGAGGTGTCATAAATTCAATTAATAATACAGCTAAACTAGGTAAAAGTGATTGGTCAATTCTGGAAGCAGATGAGTCAGATGGTAGCTTTATCCATATTCCACCCACATACTCAATAATAACTAATATCGATAGAGAGCATATGGATTTCTATAGTTCTATGAATGAGCTTAATAAATATTTTATTAAGTTTGTAAATAAAGTTCCATCATTTGGAAAATCATTTATTTGCATAGATGATAAGAATAATAAAAATTTAATTAAAAAATTAACTAATAAAAATTTTTATACATATGGTGTCGACACAAAATCAAATTTTTGCATTCAAANCATAAAACAAATGAGAGATTATTCTGAGTTTGATTTAAAAATAATTTTACCAAATAAAAAAAATAGATTAATTAAAAAAATNAAGATTCCTCTATTAGGGANACANAACATTAGAAATTCTGTTGCAGCATCAGCTTTAGCTATCACNGTAGGTTTAACTGTTTCAAATATTAAAAAAGGTTTAAAAAATTTTAAGGGAGTTCAAAGAAGATTTAATAAAATTTTTACATTTAATAAAGTAGATTTTTTTGATGACTATGCTCATCATCCAACAGAAATAAAAGTTGTGCTAGATGGAGTAAATAATGTCTATAAAGGTTATGACAAAGTATGTATTTTCCAACCCCATAGAATTTCAAGATTAAAAGATTTAAAGAAAGAATTTACTTATGCATTTAAAGATGCGGACAAAGTTATTTTATTACCAATTTATACTGCAGGTGAAAAAATGAAATTAGGTTTCAATTATCAAAATTTTGCAAGAGAAATAATTAAAAATTCAAAAGTTAAATTATTTCTGGTAGATGATAGATTTCAATTAGCAAAATANGTAAAGAATAATATATATGGAAAAAAAATAGTTATTGGAATGGGTGCGGGAACTATCTCGGCATGGATGAGAGAAATGCCTAAATATTTATAATGAGCATGAATCAAGATGATCTGTTATCAGAATTTAATGATAATATAAGATTTAATTATAGTTTAAAAAAAAAAAACTGGTTTAATATAGGTGGTAAGACTAAAATTTATTTTAAAGCAACCAGTTTAAAGGAATTAATTAAATTTTTAAAAAAAATTGAAGATAAAGAAAAACTATTTGTACTAGGTGTTGGATCAAATACCTTAATCACTGATAAAATTTATGATGGTGTTGTAATAAAACTTTCAAATAATTTTAATAATATTTCTCTTTTGTCGGAAGACATAATTATTGCTGGAAGTGCTGTAAGTGATAAATCACTTTCAGAGTTTGCAATGAAAAATTGTTTGGGTGGGTTTGAGTTTTTATCCTGCATACCTGGTACAGTAGGTGGTGGAATAAAGATGAATGCAGGTTGTTTTGAAAGGGAATTTAAAGACATATTAATTTCAGTACAAGCTATTAATAAATTAGGACAAGTCATTACGATACCAGCTAAAGAAATCAATTTTAAATATAGAGATAGCGGATTACCACATGATCTAATCTTTTTGAGNGCATCTTTTAAAGGTTATGAAAAAGATTCAGATTTAATTAAGAAAGAAATGGTTAAATTAAAAGAAAAAAAAGAAAAGNCACAACCTACTAAAATTAAAACTAGCGGAAGCACATTCAAAAATCCAATAGATCAATCAGATGAAAAAGTTTGGCAATTAATAAAAAAGTCAGTTTCTTTGGAAAAATCTTTTGGAGATGCCTGTATTTCAGAAAAACATTGCAACTTTTTTGTTAATAAGGGTGATGCAAAGTTTGATGACATGATAAGATTAATAGAATTTGTATCCGAAAGTGTTTTAAAAAAAACTGGTGTAAAGTTAGAAACAGAAATTAAAATTTTAAAATAATTTGAAAAAAAAAATACTAATACTTGCTGGTGGAATTTCAAAAGAAAGATTAATTAGTCTTGATACTGGTTTTCAAGTTGCAAAAGAACTAAAAAAAAATGNTTATAATNTAAAAATTTCTGAACCAGATAATAATTTAATAAAAAACATTAATAAATTTAGACCAAATGTTATCTTTAATGCTTTACANGGGCAGTTTGGTGAAGATGGTTATATTCAAACTATTNTAGAAGGGTTTAAAATACCATACACACATTCAGGGGTAATTGCTTCTTCATTAGCAATGGACAAGGAAATATCAAAAAAAATTTTTATAAAAAATAAAATTAATACACCTAAATATATTAGATATTCTTATGATAAAAATAATTTTGATTTAATAAAGATAATAGAAAAGAAATTAAAATTTCCAGTAGTAGTGAAGCCTATTAATGAGGGTTCGAGTGTAAATGTTTTTATTTGTACTAAAAAAAATATATCGAAAATTTTAAATTCAATGAAAAGTTACAAGCAAGTAATTATTGAAGAATTTATTGGTGGAAGAGAAATTCAAGTTGCAATTATGGGTAATAAGAAATTAGGAGCAATAGAACTTAAACCAAAAAGAAAATTTTATGATTATCAAGCCAAATACAACACTAATGCAAAAACTAAACATATAATTCCAGTTGTGCTTCCAAACAATAAATTAAATGAGGTCATGAACATGTCGCTTAAGGCACATAAAGTGATTGGCTGTAAAGGAGTTACTAGATCAGATTTTAAATTTTTTGAAAATAAATTTTATCTATTGGAGATTAATACTCAACCAGGAATGACTAAATTATCGCTTGTTCCAGAAATAGCAAAATATAAAGGAATAACATTTATAAAACTAATTGAGTGGATTTTAAAAGATGCAACAACGAAAAAGTAAAAAAATTTTGATATATCTTTTTTTATTATTTTTAGTTGGCTCAATTAACAATATCAATTTTAATAATTTAAAATTTAAAGAAATTGAAAATATAAAAGTTTTAGGACTTGGTAATTATGATAATTCTATTTTGATATCTCAAATTAAAAATTTAAATTTAAAAAATATTTTTTTTATTAATAGAGAAGATATAAAAAAAAAAATAAAATCAAACAATTTAGTTGAAAAATATGAGATTTTTAAGTTATATCCATCATCACTTGTTATTAATATTAAAAAAACAAAATTTTTAGCAAAGATAAATGATAAAGAAAAAATATTTCTTGTCGGCTCAAATGGAAAATTTTTAAAAAATAATTCCTTCTATAATCAGTTGCCATTTATTTTTGGGAAACCAGATGTTAGTGAATTTTTAGAATTTAAAGAAATTATTGATCAATCTAAATTTTCATACAATGAAGTTAAAAATTTATACTATTTTTCATCTAAAAGATGGGATTTAGAACTTAAAAATAATGTAATTATCAAATTATCTAAAGATTATCCAGAAGAGTCTTTAAAGTTAGCATTTGAATTTTTGCATAATAAAGATTTAAAAGATATTAAATTTATTGATGCTAGAATTAAAAATCAGATTATTTTAAATGATTGAAGAAGAAGATTTTGAAACATATTTGTCAATTTCTAAAGACAAATTTCAAATTATTGTTTTTGACATAAAAAACTCGAAAAATTTATTCAGCAATGAGACAATATATGACAATAAAAAAAAATTTCAAATTTTAGAACATTTAGTAGACTTTCTAGATACAAATATTTTTAAAATAGAAAAATTAGTTTCTACTTTTGTTAGAAATATTACTTTAGTCATCGACAGAGATGAAAATTTAAGTGTGGATATTTGTGTAAAAAAAAAAAATTATGATGAATTAATAAATCATAAAAATTTAGAGAATACGTTAATAGAAGCTAAAGATATATTTAAAGAAAATTATCAAGATCAAAGAATAACCCATATAGTAATTAGTAATTATTTAGTAAATGGAAAAAAATATTCAACTTTTATTAATAATTTACATAGTAATGACCTTTGTTTAGAAATTAATTTTAGTTCAATTTCAAATGAATTTATTTCAAGTTTAGAAAAAATTTTAGAAAAATATCAAATCAAGATTAGTCAATTTTTAAACGGCAATTATATAAAAAATTTTTTTAATCGTACCAAACTTGAACCATCTGAAATGATCTTTAAAATCAAACATGGCTATAATGCAAACGAAGTTTTACTAGTTCCAAAAAATGATGAAAATAAAGGTTTTTTTGAAAAATTTTTTCAATTATTTAGTTAAATCTGTTTTTTATTGTAATATTACTTGTTTTTGAGATTTGCAAATATCAGAATAAAAATCTCGTGTGTCTTACTTAACTCAAAAAACAATTAAAGATAATGTTTCTTTTAAAGGTGTCGCACTACATAGTGGTGTTAATGTAAATATATGCATCAAACCAGCAGACCCTAATTTTGGGATTGTTTTTCAAAGAGTGGATTTAAAAACTAATAATTTAATATATCCAAACTTTATGAATGTGACTAATACCTCCCTTAATACAACTATAGAAAATGAGAATGGGGTCAAAGTTTCAACAATCGAACATTTGATGGGAGCATTATTTGGATTAGGGATTGATAATGCACTCATAGAAATAGATAATGAAGAAGTTCCAATTTTAGATGGTTCAGCAAAAAAATTTATTGATGAAATTATTAAAACTGGATTTAAATTGAGTAATTTTCCAATTAAGATTATTAAAATAAATAAAAAAATAGAATATTCAGATGGTGAGAGAATTATATCAATACAGCCAACAACCTTAAGTCTTGATATAGATTTTGAACTTAAGTACAAAAATGAAATTATTGGAAATCAAAGAAACAAAGTTAAAGTATATGAAGATGATTTAACTGATGTTTATAACTCAAGAACTTTTTGTTTATTTGAGGATATTGAATTTATTAAAAAAAATGGTCTAGCAAAAGGTGGTAGTTTAGAAAATGCAATTGTTGTCAAAGATAAAGAGATATTAAACACGGAAGGTTTGAGNAATGAAAAAGAGTTTGTTAATCACAAAATACTTGATTGCATTGGAGATCTTTATACTTCAGGATATAGAATAGTTGGAAGCATTACTTGTTCTAAAGGAGGACACTATTTAACTAATCAATTGCTAAGAAAAGTTTTTCAAGATAAGGANAATTTTTCAATTTTAGAAATCAAAGAAAAAAACCTTCCACACACCTTAATTAATAAAAAAATATTAAGATCTATAGCTTAACAGTAAAGATCACTTTAAAAGTATTTATTAAATCATTATAAACTTAGTATGAAATTTTTTAAGCTATTTACATTAATGACATTAGTTTTATTTTCTTTTTCATGCTCCAAAGAAAAAGTAAAACAATCTGTTATTAATGAAAAAAATTTAGATGCTCAAGTCCTAGAAGCTTATGAAGAAGGNNTGAGTTCATTAGAGCAAGGAGACGTATTATTTGCTTCAAAAAAATTTAATGAAGCAGAAATGCTATATCCACAATCTGANTGGGCACCAAAATCTGCTCTAATGGCAGCATATTCTTATTATACNCAAGATTATTATGAAGATGCTATAGCTGAATTAGTAAGATTAATTCGGGTTTATCCATATTATAAAAATTTAGATTATGCATATTATCTAATGGCAGTTTCATATTATGAACAAATCATTGATGAAAAAAAAGATCTNCAATCAATTTTAAATGCTAAAAAAAATTTCTCTTATGTAATAAAGGAATACCCGAATACAGAATATGCACTAGACTCTGAATTTAAATTAGATCTTATAAATGACGTACTTGCTTCAAAAGAAATGTATATAGGTAGATTTTATTTTGATAAAAAAAAATGGATACCTGCAATAAATAGATTTAGAAAAGTAACAGATGAATATGACACAACTATATATGCTGAAGAAGCATTGCATCGATTAGTAGAAGTTTATTACATCATAGGATTGATAGATGAAGCAGAAAAGTATGCTAAAATTTTAGGTTATAATTATCAATCTTCTAAATGGTATGAACAGAGTTATAGGGTATTTAATAAAAAATATAAAATTAAAAAGATTAAAAAAGATAAAAGAAGAAAAAAATACATTTTAAAAAAATTTAAATCTCTTTTTGATTCAGATGAATAAAAAAGATATTGAAATTGAATATAAAAAAAAGATTAAGTTAATAATCAATTATAACAAAAATTATTATGACGCTAGCAAACCACTAGTATCTGATAAAGTATATGATGACTTAAAAAAAAGTATTTTAAATTTAGAGAGCAAACATTCATTCTTAAATTCAAAAAATTCACCTTCAAAAATAGTAGGATTTAAACCATCTAAAAATTTTCAAAAGAAAGCACATAGAGTTTCAATGTTGTCTTTGGCAAATGCGTTTGGTAGAGAAGATCTGATTAACTTTGAAAAAAGAATATTAAATTTTTTATCTAAAAATATAAATTTCAATCTATCTTATAGCACAGAACCCAAGATAGACGGTATATCAGCATCATTGATATATAAAAATGGTAAGTTTAAAACTGGTTTGTCTAGAGGTGATGGAAAAGAAGGTGAAGATATTACGGTTAATCTTGCTACTATTGAAGATATCCCAAAAAAAATTAAGTCAAAAGACTTTCCTGAAGAAATTGATATTAGAGGTGAAGTTTTTATACAAAATAGTGATTTTGAAAACCTGAAAGAAAAATTTGCAAACCCAAGAAATGCAGCATCTGGTTCGTTAAGACAAAAAAACCCAGATGATACCAAAAAAATCCCTTTAAAATTTATTGCTTATACTTTTGGTTATGAAAAAGGTTTAAAAATTAAAAACCAAATAGATTTTTTAGGAAAATTAAATGACTGGGGTTTTAAAACTAACCCACTTAATAAATTAATTACAGGAGTTGATAATTTACTAATTAATTACAACAATATAGAAAAAAACAGAACAAAAATTGATTTTGATATCGATGGTATAGTTTATAAAATTAACGACTTTGAGCTTCAAAAAAGGCTTGGCAATGTTGCTAATGCACCAAGGTGGGCTATTGCTCATAAATTTGCCTCTAATAAAGCAATATCTAAAATTCTTAATATAGAAATTCAAATTGGTAGAACAGGAGCCTTAACACCGGTTGCAAAAATTAAACCAGTTAATATTGGGGGAGTAATTGTATCTAATGCAACTTTACATAACGAAGATGAAATCGATCGAAAAGATATAAGAATTGGAGATTTAGCAACTATAGAGAGAGCTGGTGATGTAATACCTCACATATTGTCAGTGGATAAAACGAAGAGGGATATTAAGTCGCTAAAATTTATATTTCCAAAAAAATGTCCATCATGTGGCTCTAAAACAATTAAAGAATTTAATAATGTTACCAAAAGAAAGGATGCTGTTAGAAGATGTGCAAGCGAAGGTTATAAGTGTGAAAAAATTGCAATAGAAAAAATAAAACATTTTGTTTCAAAAGATGCTTTTAATATTGATGGGTTTGGAAAGAAAATAGTCGAAAATTTTTGGAAACTTAATTTAATAAAATTACCACAAGATATATTTAGATTAGATTTTAAGAAAATAGAAAAACTAGAAGGTTGGGGCAAACAATCAATGAAAAATTTAAAATATTCAATTAATCAAAGAAAAAATATTTCTTTAGAAAGATTAATATACTCATTAGGTATACGACATATTGGTATAGAAAATGCAAAAATTTTGTCAAAATATTTTAAATCATTTTCAAAGTTCATTAGTTTTTCAAATAAACAAAATTTGGATGATATACTAAATATTGATGGAATTGGTGAAACTCAGCTAAATTCAGTAAATAACTTTTTTAATAATGAAGTTAATCTTAATATTCTAGAGGAGTTACAAAAAGTTCTAATTGTAAAAGATGCAATAGATAAAGATAAAAATGGATTGTTAAAAGAAAAAACATTTATGGTAACTGGAAAGTTAAAAGGTATCAGTAGAGCAGAAGTAAAATCTTTGATAGAAGAAAATTCTGGAACTTCAGTGAGTACTGTAACTAAAAAATTAAACTATTTAATAATTGGTGAAAAACCAACAAAAAAAAAAGTAGATATGGCTAAAGATTTTAAAATTCCTATATTAAATCAAAGTCAATTTTTGAAAATGCTAAATATAACTAGCTAACCATTTTCTTTCTTTAAGGGTAAGGTATTTTGAAAGTTTTGAATAAACATTTAAATGATATTTGAAAAGATAATTTTTTTCTAATTTAGTCAAAAGATTGTAGTTAATTAATTCTTTATCTATTGGAGCAAGAGTTAAATTCTCAAAACAAATTTTGTTTTTAATCTTTTTTACAAAAACTAGGTTTTCTATTCTAATACCAAACGAACCTTTTTTGTAATAACCTGGTTCATTACTTAAAATCATTCCCTCTTGAATTTTAATCTTATTTAATTTGGAAATTGATTGTGGGCCCTCATGAACATTTAGAAAGAAACCAACACCATGACCAGTACCATGCGCATAATCTAAGTTATTTTTATTTAAATATTTTCTGGCTCTTTTGTCTATTTTTATGCCCGTATTATCTAGTCTTAAATCTGTATTTGCTACAGCAATGTGTCCTTTTAATACCCTTGTGTATATATCTTTGATACTTGGTTTTGGTTTTGTAAAACAAAGGGTTCTAGTAACATCGGTAGTACCATATTTATATTGACCACCAGAGTCACATAAAAAGATATCCGTTTTTCTTATTGTTCTACAATTTTCTTTTTTTGCTCTATAATGAACAATAGCACCGTTTTCACCAGACCCTGCAATAGTTTCAAAACTAGGATATAAATAATTATTATTTTTTTTTCTAAATTTTTCTAGTTTTTTTTGAGCATCAACTTCTGTAATACTTTTTTTATTAATATTTTTGATCCAATAAATAAATTTTGTAAGCGCAGCTCCATCTGAAACATGAGATTTAATCATATTGTTAATTTCTGTTCTATTTTTTATTGCTTTAAAAAGATAAGTTGGGTCTTCTCTTTTTATAATTGTAAATTTAGATTTAACAATATCTTCATAAAAAACAGAACAAGATTTATCATCAATTATAAATTTTTTTCCTTCTAACATCAAAATTTTTTTTGGTAAATCATTTGTTTTGATCAATTGATTTTTATTAATAATTTTTTCTTTTATTAATTTTTTTGCTTTTTGAAGTTCAGTAATAAAAAATATTTTTTTTGATTTGTTAATGATTAATCTAGAATTTGGTATAGGACTATTTGGTCCATCGCCACCTCTAATATTCAAAATCCAAGCAACATTTTCAGGAGCTGTTACAAATAAATTATCAGCTTTATTTCTTTTTAAGTAATTTACAATCTTATTAATTTTTGATTTTTGATTTTCTCCAGTTATTTTGTCATTAAGTGAAAAAAAAGGAATTTTTTTAATACCTTTTTGAGTTTTAATTTCATCAATTAAATTATTTGATAAAAATTTAATTTTATTGTGTTTTAAAAAATATTTTTTAATTTGTTCGTGTGTAAATAGTTTTGGATCCAATCCTAACGTTAAATTTTTAAATAATTTACAATTAGTTATGTTTTCATAACTAATAACTTTAAAATATTTTCCACTTTCCATTTCACTTTGGATGGTGTATCTGCCATCTGTAAATAAATAGCACTTATCTTTTAAAACAACAGCCAAACCAGCAGAGCCACTAAAATTTGAAATAATTTTTAATCTATTTATTTTTGAATATTCTGTAAAATAGTCATCATTTTTTGGTATAATATATCCATCAATATCATATTCTTTAAATTTTTTTCTTAAGGCTTTTACTTCTTTGTTCATTTAATTCTTTTTTGATACCTTATCCATCCAGGGCTTCTTGTTCCTTCTTCAATTTCAAAATCCTGATTAAAATCAAAATCTTGAGCATCGTCAACTTCTTCTTCAAAAAAAGAATTTTTTTCTAAATGTTTTTCTGGTAATTCATCTATGAATCTTGAGGCCATACTATCGATCCAATCACCTTGGTAAAACCTATTCATGGAAAAAGAAATAATAGCTTTTTTTTTGGCTCTAGTAATACCAACATAAGCTAAACGACGCTCTTCCTCTAAGCCACTTTGACCTTTTTCTTCAATTGATTTTTGGTGTGGAAATAAACCTTCTTCCCAGCCAGGAAGAAAAACCACATCAAATTCAAGTCCTTTTGCTGCATGCATGGTCATCATGTTAATTTTTTCACCATCCCATTCTTGATCGATTGAGGTTGCTAAAGAAACATGTTCTAAAAAACTCTCTAAATTATCAAATTCTTTCATCGCACTTAATAATTCTTTTATATTTTCTAATCTATTTTCATTGTCTAGATCTTTTTTATTCTTAAGCATAGCTGAGTAGCCAGACTCATCTAAAATATTCTGTAGTAATTTAATGTGACTTATCTTTTTGATATTAAGATCATTTCTCCATTTACTTAATGCGTTAAGAAAAAAACTAAGACCTATTTTGGTTTTTGGTTTAATTAAATTTTGCTCAAGCATTTTTTTTGCAGCAGACTCTAGACTTAAATTATTTTTTTTTCCAAACTCATGAACAGTTTTTAATGTAGTGTCTCCAATCGATCTTTTAGGGTTGTTAACAATTCTCTCAAAGGCTAGATCATCTTTCTCTTGATGGATTAATCTTAAATAGGCAACACAATCTTTTATTTCAGCTCTTTCATAAAATTTTGTCCCTCCTAAAATTCTATAAGGCATACCGATTTTAAGAAATCTCTCTTCAAATTCTCTTGTTTGAAATATGGCTCTGACTAAAATAGCCATTTCATTAAAAGAGTATTTTTTTTTCAACTTTTTTTCAATTTCATCAGAAATTCCAACCGCTTCATCTTTGCCGTTTTTATAGCAATTCAGTTTAACTAAATCTCCTTCTTCCATATTTGTTGTAAGTGTTTTGCCAACTCTGTTTTGGTTATTTGATATTAGATTAGAAGCAACAGATAAAATATTTTGAGAGGATCTATAGTTTTGTTCAAGTCTTATTACTTTTGTATTTTTATAAACTTGATCAAATTCTAAAAAATTTTTAATTTCCGCTCCTCTCCAACTATAAATAGATTGATCATCATCACCCACACAACATAAATTCTTAGTTTTTTCAGAAAGTAAATTTAACCATTTACTTTGAATAAAATTAGTATCTTGATATTCATCAACTAAAATATATTTAAAGTTAGTAGTGTAAATTTGTCTTATATCAGGATAGTTTTCTAAAATTTTTACAGTATGTAAAATTAAGTCACCAAAATCACACGAATTTAAATCTATTAATTTTTGCTGATAAATTTTATATAGTGGAAGTATTGTTTTTTCATAAACATCTTTATTA
>JGI26261J51718_1000313_pt1 | contig 24294 bp, 25 predicted proteins | sample SaaInlV_135m_DNA_3_FD_51718 | JGI IMG/M metagenome (IMG submission 51718)
CAACAGAATACTTTATTGTTGAGAAATGGCCTCTTAGACCTTCTATTGATCCCCTGTTACGACTGGCGTAAGATAGTTTTTCTGTCTGATTTTTTAAAATCTTTCCTAATGAATATGGACTATCGTTTAATTGTTGTCATGGGATTTTATTTTTTGTTTGCCATGATCTCATCGCTTTCAGCCGAAACCATTAAAGGTACAGTTGTTAAGGTAGTGGATGGGGATACAGTTATTATGGTTGATGGCAAAGGTTTTAAGCATCGCGTTCGGTTAGCAGGAATAGATGCTCCAGAACAAAGGGATCAGCCTTATGGCAAGGAATCTACTAAGGGTCTAAGGTGGCTCATTCATGATAAGGGAATTAGCGTCGAATACTCTAAACATGATCGTTATGGGAGAATTATCGGGAAGGTACTGGTTAGCCCGAAAGGAAATACATTTTGCTTGCTAATTGAGTGTGTCCGAACGTTGGATATTGGTTTGGAGCAAATTAAAGCGGGGATGGCATGGCACTATAAACGTTATCAGAACGAGCAATCTAAGGAAGACAGAAAGTCTTATTCTAGCGCTGAACGGTCGCTAAAAAAAAACAAGTGGGTTTGTGGAGTGATGGAAACCCAATACAACCGTGGAAATGGAGAAGAGATAAGCGATTAAAAGTTCTTTATCAGACATGCATGGAGAAAACGAAAGGGTGCAAGGACAAAAAATATGCTAAAGAACTTGGGATTGATGTTGAACAACTTAAAGGTTTTTTAGACGAAGCTATTAAGAACGAAGACAAAGCGATTAGGAAAGCATTTGAGGCTAGTGGGCTTGAGGAAGAAGAGTTTGCCACGGAATTCAAGGTTTCTCCAGAAAGACTCAAGAGTATCCTGAATCCTAAATAGGAAGTGCATAAAAAAGAGTATGATAAGTGCAAATTTTTCATAAACCTAAAATAACTTTCTTGTTATTTTTTCTTTTTGTGACCAGTTGCGCTGGTCCTAATACTCATATCTGCCGCCCCGGGAGTAGCCTGAGTTGTTTAAATGCCATGGAAGTTTGGGGACAATCAATCAATAGAGTGGTGGTTGCAAACTTTCCGAATGAACTAGGGTTTTATAAACCCGTTGTGCATAAGGCGAACTTTTCAAATGCTTGGGTAACCACGGGTGGGGAGATTAATATTACCTTTAACCTTTTAAGAAACTTAGGTGAGGCGGGAAGAATATGCGTTATATCTCATGAACTGGCTCACTTGAAAAGTAATCATTATTTTTCCAAGGTAGGGATATCAACATTTACTTCTGCTGTAATGTCCGCAGCAGGGACATTTGTGCCTGGACTGGGTTATTTAGATCATCTCGTTAACCCTGCGATAACAAATTCTTTCGGTCGCCAATTCGAACTAAGCGCTGACGAGTTGGCAGTTGAATACATTAAGAAAACTGGATTGACCCAAGCTGATTATGTGAAATTTCTTTATTGGATGAAGGAAAACCTTGATGGCTCGGACCGTTCTACAACAGTCTCCATTTTCTCAACTCATCCTGCGACGCAAGAAAGAATAAATGAACTCATAGAGAACTAGGGGCAACGTTCATTTTTAAGTACATGCCCTGCTCGAGGGTTTGTTATGTTCTGGAAGCTATTTTTCCCCTGATGAGGGTAAGTTTTATTGTGTTTACCGTTGAAAACATAAGCTTTTTAAAGATAACCAACTATGTTGTCCGGGTTGCCAACCGTAGTCAGATTTTTTCTTAACAAAGTTTGATGTCTAGTGTCAGAAAATAGTTGACAGTAATGCGATTTTCTTCGATCATTCCTTCTTCTCAAGGCTAAATTTTAATATATTCAAGTAACTTTCATTATTGGGGTAAAAGCAATGTCGGAACAGCCAGATATTATTTACACAAAAGTCGATGAAGCTCCAGAGCTTGCCAGTGGATCCTTCCTTCCAATTATTCAATCATTCGCAGGGGTAGCTGGGATTAGGATCGGGACAAAGGATATTTCTCTTGCAGGCAGGATTATTGCGCAGTTTTCAGAACGTTTAACGCCAGAACAACAACAACCGGATGACCTTGCTCTTCTTGGTGAGATGGTTATGCAGCCAGATGCGAATATTATCAAGCTACCTAATATCAGTGCTTCGAATCCACAAATTCAAGCCGCTGTCGCAGAACTTCAGTCTCAGGGTTACAATTTGCCGGATTACCCGGAAGATCCAAAAACTGACGAGGAAAAAGAAATAAAGGCTAAGTTTGACAAGGTCAAAGGTAGTGCCGTAAACCCGGTTCTTCGACAAGGAAACTCTGATCGTAGAGCCGCGGTTTCAGTGAAAAACTACGCAAAAAGCAATCCGCATAAAATGGGAAAATGGTCCAAAGATTCTAAAACTAATGTCGCTCATATGAGGAGCGGAGATTTCTATTCTAATGAAAAATCTTCTGTCATTTCCGACCAGGCTGCGGGAAAAGGTAAGATTGAGTTTGTAGGTGCAGATGGAAATACCACTCTACTCAAAGACAACATTGCAATGGGCGCGGGCGATTTAGTAGATGCAACGAAGATGAGCCGAACGGCTCTTCGCAGTTTTATTAAGGATTCTATTGCCGAGGCCAAAAAACAGGGTGTTCTTTTATCTCTTCACATGAAAGCTACGATGATGAAAGTTTCCGACCCCATTATTTTTGGTCATGGCGTGACTGTTTTCTTTGACGATGTTTTCACAAAACACGAAAAACTTTTCAAAGAACTGGGTATTAATGCAAATAACGGCTTGGGTGATGTTCATGTGAAGATCAAGGACTTGCCGGCTGACCAAAAGGCAGAAATTGAGTCAGACATCAAGGCATGCATAGAAAACGGTCCTGAACTAGCAATGGTAGATTCTGATAAAGGAATTACAAATTTACATGTCCCCAGTGACATCATTATCGATGCTTCAATGGCTGCTGCGATCCGGGCCTCTGGAAAAATGTGGGATCCAGCTGGAAAGGAAGCTGATACTCTGGCTATGATTCCAGATAATAGTTATGCGGGTATTTATCAGTCAGCGATTGATTTTTGTAGGGAGAATGGTGAATTCGATCCTACCACGATGGGAACTGTTCCCAATGTTGGCCTCATGGCACAAAAAGCTGAGGAATATGGATCGCATGACAAAACTTTTGAGATATCCGGCAACGGTACGGTTCGCGTCCTTGATGGAGGGGGTAACGCTTTGCATGAAATTGCTGTTGAAAAAGGGGATATATTCCGTGCTTGTCAGGTTAAGGATATTCCCATTCAAGATTGGGTTAAACTGGCTGTCAAGCGAGCTCGATTGTCTGAAACCCCGGTAGTTTTCTGGCTCGATAAAAACCGGGCGCACGATGCTAACATGATTGAAAAAGTAAATACCTATTTAAAGGATCACGATACAAATGGTCTGGACATTTCGATCATGTCTCCTGTCGATGCTATGAATCATTCATTGAAAAGGGCAAAGGAAGGAAAAGATACCATTAGCGCCACGGGAAACGTGTTACGGGATTATTTGACGGATTTGTTTCCGATTCTTGAATTGGGAACAAGCGCAAAAATGTTATCTATCGTTCCCCTGATTCAAGGTGGAGGNCTTTTCGAGACCGGTGCTGGTGGATCTGCTCCTAAGCATGTTCAACAGTTTGTCAAAGAAGGGCACTTGAGGTGGGAGTCTCTGGGTGAATTCCTTGCACTCTCAGAATCTTTTGCGCACTTAAAACAGGTAAAGGGAAATACCAAAGCACAGGTGCTGGCCGAAACTCTGGATAGGGCTACCGGGAAATTGATGGAAAACAAAAAATCTCCTGGCCGTACGGTGGGCGATTTAGATAACGCAGGTACTCATATTTACGAAACACTCTACTGGGCAAAAGAACTGGCAGCTCAAGATGACGATGCGGATCTTAAAGCAAAGTTTGCTCCCATCGCTGAACAACTTGAAGCTAAAATAGATACCATTTTTACTGAAATGAATGCGAGTAATGGACAGGCTAAAGACCTTGGCGGTTACTTCCGAACAGACCCGGGAAAAGTCGCACAGGCCATGCGTCGTAGTGCAACATTCAATTCAATATTGGACAGCTTGAATTAAGGTTGGTTGAGGGTATTTTTTTCTACTCAAAAATAACGAGAGAGCTACTTACTGAGTGACTCTCGGTGTTCTTCCAGTAAAAGTTTTAAGGGATCCGGTGGTTTTTTGCCGGGTCCTTTTTAATTTTGGTTTCTCGAGTTATTTTTAAATCACTCTAGCGTATAAGTAAGGCGTAGGTGGAAAGAGCAATTGATGGTCAGTCACAAAAAAACTCTTTCAGGAATTAATAAGTGGTTTGATTTTCGATAGGTTTCTTAGAATTTGTTCGTTACATTTTAGACAAATCCAACCTTCACCCGAGAAGATCCAGAACTCATCTTCTACCCATTCCTTTGCTTCTTCTTCTGTGTCACAGTACTCGCCAGCTTGGGAACACTCGGCAGATATTTTGATTTGGCACTCCACTGCAAACCGGTTATTTTTTTTTATGATCAACTTAAAATCCTTTTGATGACTACCCTTACCCTTAAGGGGAAGAATAGACTAAGAACTACTTATCGTAACCTCTAAGTTCGGGTCACAGTAGCCTTTTAAGGCTCTCTCAATTGCCGCTAGGGTCCCTCCGGTTGAACTTGGGCAACTTCCGCAAGCACCTTGATACTTGATGATGACATTATTGTCTTCTACCTTGATAACTTCCAAACCCCCTCCATCATTTGCTAGGGCTGGCCGAATTATCTCGTCCATTAAAGACTCGATTATTGATTCTTTTTCATCATTAGGAAGGTGAGGAAAGGTTTCGCGGTCAATCGTTCCAACGAAAGAATTTTTTTTTACTTTTTCAGGAGGTTTTACTCCTGGTGGAAGAAGATTTTCTTTTATCGCACTTTTTACGTCATCCATGAAGTGCTCCCACGCTTTTTGGGAGAACATGGTGACCGAGACATAACTTTGGCAAAGGAATAACTCTATAGCACCTACCTTAAATAAGGCCTGAGCCAGAGGATTATCTCCCGTATATTCGTCATCGTCCTCCCCTGAAGAAAAAGAAAGAGAACCATTAGCTACGACCGGGACCCTCCATTATAAACTTGAGTGCCGCTGGATTTGGTGTTTCTTCTATCCGTAATATTTCCAAAATAAAGATCCTTAATTAGGAGTGACCTAGTATTAGATGCTTGGATTTTAAAATAGATTTGGATGTGTTGGTGTGAGTGTCCCGGGACAACCTAATTTAGATTTTTATATAGTACATTCTTTTATAATGGTTTTCTTTCTTTGTTCCTAGAAGAATTTTGATACTCTAGTGTTTTTTTATTTAAATTTACAATAGTTATGATTTTTAAAATCATTGATTCTTTTGAGAAAATAAATTATCAATTGAAGATCAACGGAATATTTTCGAGACTTTTTGGGAAGTTATTTGGACCCTTAAATGTTCAGATAAAATTATTATAGTTTATGGCTTTACCGATCAAGATGGCCAAAGCCTCAGGGAATAAAGTACTTAAAGACTTTATATTAAAAGGCCTTCATCTTGTCATCAATTTAATGTTGGCATTGTGCTCTTAGTTGGGGTACTATTAAGATTCGGTTGTTGGTTGAAGCCGTCAGGAGAATTAGTGGTGCTGATATAGAAGAGAGCTTTTCCTTTTAGGTTGAGAGATGCGGATCTTAATACGATCCTTGTTTGAGTTTAACTTCCTCCCCTCCCTCCATTTTTCTCAACGATTAAAAGTCAATCATATTTATTAAGACGGTGCTTGTTGTCTCGACCAAGCTTGAATGGTTGTGCACGCATGTGTCAGTCTCCATTTATTTTTACTTAAAAAAGGAAATTATGTTAGCAAACTCATCTATTCAATCAGTGCAAACGGGTTTTGAATCTTTAAATCTTATTAATCCTATTTGCAAAGCACTTCATGAAAAAAAATATACTCTGCCTACGCCTATACAGGAGCAAGCTATTCCCTATCTTGTAAAAGGTCGAGATCTATTGGGGTGTGCTCAGACAGGAACTGGAAAAACAGCAGCGTTTGCTCTACCGATTCTGCAGTGGCTAGGGCAAAATCCGGAAGCTGTAAACTCAAAAGGTGTTCGCTCTTTAATTCTTGCGCCAACCAGAGAATTGGCTGTTCAGATTGGTGAAAGCTTTCGAGTTTATGGGCGCCACCTTAAAATCAAACAGACAGTAATTTACGGTGGTGTTAGACCCGCTTTACAAATACGTGCTTTATCGCGGGGTGTGGATGTCTTAGTTGCTACTCCTGGAAGGCTTCTAGATCTTTTAAACCAGAGGCAACTACGTTTAGATAAGGTTGGAGTTCTTGTTTTGGATGAAGCAGATCGAATGTTAGATATGGGGTTTCTTCCTGATATCAAAAAAATCTGTTCGGCTATTCCATCCAGTAGGCAGACTATGTTGTTTTCGGCAACGCTTCCAAGCGAAATCGTCAAGCTCTCTAGAAACTTTTTAAATGACCCGGTGAAAGTCACCGTCAACCCTCCATCTAGTACGGTTGATAAAATTGAGCAAAAAGTCATGTTTGTGGACCGGGAAAACAAATCTGACTTATTGGAATATATTCTAGGGGAAGATGAAAGTATTCAACGGGCGCTAGTTTTTACTAGGACTAAACATGGGGCCGATAGGATAGCAAAGAGATTGAGCAAGAGGAAAATTCCCACAGAGGCAATTCACGGGAATAAATCACAGTCTGCGCGCTTGCAGGCGCTAGGAAAATTTCGGTCTGGAGCAGTGAGAGTTCTGGTTGCAACAGATATTGCATCGCGTGGATTAGATGTTGATGGGATCACTCATGTTATAAACTACGAATTGCCGAAGGAAGCTGAGAGTTATGTTCATAGGATAGGAAGGACAGCTCGTGCAGGGACAGATGGGATTGCCTTGTCGCTTTGCGATGCTGGTGAGAAATCTTATTTGAGAAGGATCGAGTTAGAAATCCATTGCTCTATAAGTATTGACCAAAATCACCCCTTCCATGCTCAATCCATAGCTAGTAAAAAAACCGGAGTAAAAAAATCGAGTTCTAAAAATTTTTCCACTGGTAGAGGGAGAGGGAGTAGAAGCAAGTTGACCACGCGCTCTGAAGGGAAAAATAAAAATTTNTCTTCTTCACGAAACCGTTCATCAGGAAAACCTGTAAGTGGAAAAAAAAATATCAGGAATAAAAGAGNAAGTTGACTGGGAAACTTTGTGTAAAGAGTTGGCAAGATNAGTATAAAGAGGTTTTTTTTNATTTGAAAAAGATATGCCTTTCCTTTTGATTCCAAAAACCCCTTCCTTTTTTATTAAAGAGGAAGGGGTTTTTTTTGATTGATTTGTTAAAGCGATTTACTCTTCTTCTTTTGAACTCAAAAACCTTCACAGTCATTACTTCAAAATAAGACCCGGGTTACTTTATGTTATCTCTTGAACAGTTGAAAAATATTATTGGCCCATTTTAGATTACGTTGTATCGTGGTATTGTGAACGGAAGTACTTGAGTAATAAGGTCGAAACTACCCGAGGTCATGCTGTGAGAGTCGATCGATGTTTTTGGTTATATTTGTTGGAGTGCGAGAACGGTTCATTTTATACCGGTTATACAAAAAATCTTGCCATTCGTTACTATCAGCATAAAAACGGAAAACAGAGTGCAAGATACACCCGTAGTTTTAAGCCAATTAAAATCGCTCAATGTTGGAGATTGTTCGACACTATTGGGACTGCTTTGAAAGTGGAGAGATTTATAAAAAATCAAGATCGAAAGATCAAGTTACTCTTAGTGGAGAACCCTGAAGACCTCAAACCAAGGGTTTTGAAAAAAATGGAGAAGGAGTTGATCTTACTCCCATTTGATGTTCAACAGGTTGAGAAAGAGTCGGCAAAAATGGATTGGAGAAAAATCAAAAGTGGGTTTGACCCATTTGCGGATATTCCGATGTTCCATAAAAGATAGTTAAAGGAGAGGACTGGATTGTTATGGAAGATTGTCCTTGTGGGACGGGATTTCCGTATACGGATTGTTGTGGCCCGTTAATTCGTGGCGCGAGTCCAGCGGATACGGCAGAAGATTTAATGCGGTCTAGGTTTTCCGCTTTTGCAAAAGGGCTGTGGAGTTACCTGGAGCAAACCAGATACCCTGATGGTCAGGAGTTGAGTGCATGGTATAAGACAAAATTCATGCATGATGAGATTGCTTGGACAAAGCTTGACATTCTAAACACTATAAAAGGCGACTCCTGTGACGAGGAAGGGGAAGTCAGTTTCATAGCACATTATGTAGAAAATGGAGAACAAAAAACCCTTCAAGAGGTGTCAAGGTTTATTAAAGAAGAGGGAAAATGGTTTTATAATGAGCATGAGTCTAAAATAATTTCCTCTGCTCCTCCCCAAGCGGCAAAAACGTTCGCTAGAGATCAACCTAAAGTGGGTCGTAATGCTCCGTGTCCCTGCGGGAGTAACAAAAAATATAAAAAATGTTGTGGTAAGGGGTAGTCTTTTTCATCTTTTTTAAAAAATTTGTATTGGACTTCTAAGTTATGAAGAATATTTTACGGTGGTGTTTTAAGAATATTACACAAAAATATCCTGCTAGGATTTTGGTTGTCGCACTCCTTTTAAGTGGATTGTCTATTTATATTTCTACGGGTTTGTCTTATGACTCGCGAATGGATAATTTGCTTCCTAAAGACCTACCTTTGATCAAAGAGTTTAATGAAGTTATTTCTAAAACAGGTGGTTCTGGCCCTCTGGTAGTTGTGCTTGAGGGGTTAGGCCAGGATAAGGCGCCTTTAGTTATTAGTCAGCTATCCCAACGGTTTAAAAAGGTTAGCGGGACACAATATGTCGACTCACAATTGCCAAAAGAATTTTTAAATAATAAACAGCTTCTTTTATTGTCGCGTAGTGAATTGATTCAACTAGAATTACTGGTGGATGAGGGTATTCAATATGCTCGCGATCAATTGACAGGAATTTCAGTGGGGAAGGAGCTTTTTAACCCGAAAAAACTGCAAAAACTTTCTGAGGACTACCAGTTTTTTGATGAAATCAGCCCTTTTCATAAAGGGAAAAAACAAAGAAATTATTATATTTTTGTAAAACCAAAAGGGACGGTTACAGATACAACATTCACTAAGGAGTTTGTTGATGATATTCGAAGAGCCATTGATGATTCCGGTTTGGAAGGTGAAATTTCAAACCTAAAAATAAAACTTACCGGCTCCCTGATAGTACGTTTAGAAGAAAATACCTTCATTATAAATGACTTAGAAAAGTCTGCTTTGCTGGCGGCTTTTTTAGTGGTTGCAATAATATTGATGTATACGAGATCTTGGTTTTCCATTCCTCTTATTATTTTTCCATTGTTGCTGTCAATGACGTATACGTTCGCTTTGACTCGTCTAGTTATTGGGCATCTTAATATTATTTCTGGGTTTCTTGTAGCAATATTGATGGGACTGGGTATTGATTATGGAATTCATCTATATATTCGTTTCAAGCAGGAATTGCTTAAGGGGAAGTCTATTCCTGAAGCAAGTGAGATTGTGGTGACTCAGGTGGGACGGTCTGGAATGATTTCGATGTTAACGACCATTAGTGTGTTTTCAATACTAAGTTTTTCTGATTTTCTTGGGTTTGCTGAATTCGGAAAGATTGCAACAATGGGGATCATAAGCGCTTTTTTTACATATATTTTTTTATTTCCTGCCCAAACGATTTTTTATGACCGGGTAGCGTGGTTAGGGAAACCAAAGCCAAGGTTGTTCATGTTGAAAATTTACGACCTGTACTCTAGTACACCTTATTTTCTTTCATTAGGATTTTTGGCGGTCTTGTTAGTCAGTTTTTATCTTTTGCCCCAGGTTACATTTGAATATGATTTTCAGAAATTAAGAGGCGATTCTCCGGAGGCGGAATATGAGACGAAAAGTACAAACGATTTTGGTTTCGCTTTTTCGCCAACCATTATTCTCGCTTCGAACAAAAAAGATCTATTTTACACCCATCAGGTATTGGAGAAGATCAAAGAAAAAAATGGAAAGCATTCAACCATAGGAATGCACTATTCACTGAATAACTTTAGCCAGTTGGAGTTTGAGTCAAAAAAAGAAATCCTTGAAAGAATTCGTGGTTTATTTTATGAAGAAAAGGACATTATACGGTTTGCTTTAGGGCACACTCGATTTGAGAAGTTTAAAGAAATGCTTGCCGCTGAGCCATTTGACGAATCAGCTATTCCCGAGACCCTAGAAAAAAAACTTACTGCTAATGGTGATTTTTTATTGCTCATGTTTTCGCCTTCAGATAAAAATTTTTTCAATGTAAAAAATGTTTCTCAGTTATCTGAGGAAATAAAAGATTTAAAAAGCATCCTTCGGCAGAGGGATGTTTCTGTGTCGATATTAAATGAAAACCTTTTGGCCGCCGAAATTATGGATTGGGTGAAGCAAGAAGGCCCGAAAGCAATGGTGGTGGCTATAGGCATTGTTTTTCTAATTTTAATTCTTGACCTTCAAAGTATTTTGCTCGCGGCTAAAACTTTTCTGCCGTTACTGACTGGGTTGGTTTTTACAGGAGCCATTATGGCTTTTTTTCAAGTCAAGCTTAACTTTATAAATATCGTTATGCTTCCATCAATTATAGGTATTATGATTGGGAGTTGTGTTTATTTAAGTCATCATATTTTAGATTATTCTATTGGTTCAACGGTCAAGTCTGTTCAGGAAACAGGGAGCGCTATAATACTGTCTGCTTTAACAAGCTTGGCAGGGTATGTAAGTCTTAATATGGCTCACCATGTAGGGGTAAATTCTATTGCAACCGTAGTAGAGATTGGGATTGTTGCTTGTACTGTTTGCGCGTTATTTATGTTGCCTGCGTTGTTTGAGTTAAACCTTGGGAAGGCAAGTAAAGATAACTTTAAAAAAACAAATCGATACTAATTCTACTAATCTAGACTGAAATCAAGGTCGATGTTATAGGATATCTTAGTGTTTTTTCGGTTTTTTTGAGGGGTCGGACTTGTTTCGGTTGATAATATTAATTAGTTGGTTAGGTTACTTGTGTGTCTGCTATTCAGGAAGAAAAAAAAATTCCTATAAGGGAAGCTAGGGAAATTGTTAAGGATTTAATGAGGCCTAATGCTTTTATATATTGGGTTGATTTTCTATTTCATATTGTGATTGGCTGGTGTTCTTTTTACTTTTGCTATAGCGCTGATCTTTTTTCTCCAATCCAGTTAACTTTCTTTGTTGTTTCAATTTTATCTTTTTATAGGGCGGTTATTTTTATTCATGAAATTACGCATTTGCGAAAAGGCACTTTCCGCTTCTTTCGAGTTGCGTGGAACTTGTTGTGCGGTTTTCCTTTGATGATCCCTTCTTTTCTATATCAAGGAGTTCACAATGACCACCATAATATAAAACTTTACGGTACCAGTGGTGACGGTGAATATTTCCCGTTTGTACATGAAGGAAGAGGTAAAATTATTTTATTCGTCTTAGCTTCTTTTTTTGCACCGGTTTTCTTTTTCGTACGATTTATCCTTTTGGCTCCGCTCTCGTATTTTAATAAAAGCATGAGGTATTTGGTGCTGACAAAAATCTCATCTTTTTCAATTGATTTTAATTATCAAAGGACGCGTTCTTCATTAAACTCTGTTGACATGTGGCAGGCTCAGGAGGTAGTCACGTGTCTGTACGGGTGGATTTTTTTATTGTTGACGTTGGAAGGTTTTTTTTCTTACAAGATCCTTGGTTTTTGGTGGATTACTTTTGGGCTGGTGTTTTTTATCAACTCCCTACGAACTTTAGCAGCTCATTGCTACCGTTACTCTGGGGAGGATGTTCTTGGTATCTCGGAGCAACTTCTTGATTCTGTCAATATTCCAAATAGTTTTTTGGGTGTTTTATGGGCTCCTGTTGGTTTAAGGTTTCATGCCACCCACCATTTGATCCCAGAGATCCCATATCACTCCCTCGGTAAAACGCATCAAAGGCTTACAGAGCAGTTTTCAAAAAAAAACCTATATCTTCAAACCAACTCCAGTGGTTTATTATTCACTTTGGCCCGCCTTTGGAGGGAATCCAGCACATAGTAATTTTCCCTTTTTGTAGGGTATTTTTAATGCTACTATTGGCAAGCCTTAATAGTTTTAAAACAACAGGTTACCTTTTTCTAAGGTCAGTTGACTTGAAGGTTAGTTTGTTGCAGTAATTTTTATTGAAGGTTCATTTTAACGCCTAGAAAATCATGCCAAAAATATCTATAGATCCAAAATTAGCTAAAAAAATCATCCAGATAAAAGAAAAGTTTGACTTTGAAAGTGGTCACCTGCATCCGTCTAGTGAGAATGATGAGGGGATTCTCTCCAAGTGTGATAACTACCAAGCCCCTAGACAAGCAAAGGATTTGGGAATATACCCTTACTTCCGTGAAATTGAAGAGATAACAAATAGTGCTCATGTGGTCATTGACGGGAGAGATGTAGTGACCCTCTCAAGCAATAACTACCTTGGTATAGCCAAGGATCCCAGGGTTATTGCGGCTGGGATAAAAGCCCTTGAAAAATTTGGAATAGGGTGTACTGGAAGTCGGTTTCTTAATGGAACGTTGAGTTTGCACCGAACTTTAGAAAAAAATATTTCAAACTTTCTTGGTCGTGAAGATACGATTGTTATGTCAACCGGTTTTCAGGCAAACCAGGGAACCATCTCCTGCCTTTTGGGAAGACAGGATGTAGCTTTTTCAGATCGTGAAAACCACGCGAGCATCTATGAAGGTTGTGCAATTGCTCAGGGGAAAACGTTGCGATATCGGCATAATGATATGGATCACCTGGAACATCTGCTTAAAAAAAATTCTCAAGTCAAAGGAAAGATTATTATTACCGATAGCGTTTTCAGTATGAGCGGTGACATTGCTAACCTTCCTGAAATTGTTAAGCTTGCAAAAAACCATGGTGCTAGCTTATTGGTTGACGAGGCTCATGGCCTTGGAGTTTTGGGCGATAACGGAAGAGGGGCTTGTGAATACTTTGATGTTGAAAAAGATGTTGATATTTATATGGGAACTTTTTCTAAGAGCTTGGGGTCGATCGGAGGTTTTATTTCTTCCAAAAAAAATATAGCAGAATACATAAGGCATAAAGCTTCGGCGTTTATTTTTACAGCGGCTTTACCTCCGGCCTCTGTCGCAGGCGTTATAGAAGGGTTAAATATCATTATTGATGAATCCAAGCGAAGAAAACGCTTGTGTGAAAATACAGCTTTTATAAAGCGATCTCTTTTTGAAATGGGAATTCAGGTCAACAATAACCAAGTTCCCATCGTGCCGATCCAAATTGGTGATGAGGCAGTTACTCTTTATATGAATAGGTTGTTGTTTGATGATGGATTATTTGCCGGTGTCGCTGTGTCTCCAGTAGTTCCTCCATTGAAAGCCATGATTCGTACAAGCTATACTTGCGGACATACCAAAGANGATTTGAAGTCAATAGCGACTTCTTTTAATAAAAACTTAAAAAAAATGGGTGTTTTGTCGTAGGATAATGGCTTTTAGNATTAAAGAAGTAAAAACTCCAGCCGATAAAAAAAAGTTCATCCAGTTGCCATGGAAGATTTATGATGATTCCTCCCTATGGGTCCCTCCTTTAATTAGCGAGCGTCAAAAGTTCTTAGACCCCACAGTAAATCCATTTTTTAAAGATTCAAAAGTTGATTTATTTTTAGTCGTTTCTAATAATCGCACGGTTGTAGGAAGAGTTGCCCTGATCGAAAACGATGTTTATAACAAAAAGTTGTCTCAACAGGTAGGTTTTTTTGGAATGTTTGAAGTGATTAATGATAAACAAGCTTCAAATTTATTGCTCTGTGAGGCAGAAAAATGGTGTAAAGAAAAAAAATTAAATAAGCTTGTGGGCCCAGTAAATTTATCGACTAATCATGAATGTGGTTTGCTTGTAGATNGTTTTGATATTCCGCCGGTTATAGGAATACCATATAATCCCCCCCACTACTCAAACCTTCTTGAGAGTTGGGGNTTGAAAAAATATAAGGACCTGCTTTCCTTTAGGATGGAANTACCAAAGATACCGGACTACCTAGAATCGGCAATGTCGCGTATTAAANAAAGAGGACGCTTTANGGTAAGACCCTTTCATNTGAAAACCTTTCACGAGGATATAGAGGCTATTTGGCACATTTATAACGAATCATGGGCTGATAATTGGGGTTTTATTCCAATGTCCAAAGAGGAATTTTTATATACTGCAAACGAAATGAGAAGTTTTTTTCAGCCTGGGTATTCTTTTATCGTGGAGGTTAATGGTGAACCAGTTGGGTTCTCGCTTACCCTGCCAGATATCAACGTGATTTTAAAAAAAATGAACGGTCGGCTCTTCCCATTTGGTTGGGCTAAATTTTTTTGGAATAAAAATAAAATTAAAATGTACCGGGTCGTAGCTTTGGGAGTAAAGAAACAATACCGACGCTTGGGTGTCGACGCTGCACTTTATTATGAAACCTATAAAAAATTTGTGGAAAATAAAATAAAATGGTGCGATATGTCTTGGATGATTGAAGATAATAAAGAAATTCTTATCCCTATTTCCCGTTTAGGTGGGACCATTTATAAAAGGCATCGAATTTATGAGCGAAATTTTATCTCTTAAAAATGCCGCTGTCGTTGTAACAGGTTCTACTGGTTTTATTGGGAGTCATTTGATTGATTATCTAGTTGGACATGGTTGTACTATTCACGCATTGGTCCGTGAAACTAGTGATCAAAGGTGGTTGAATAAGTCAGACCAAGTGAAGGTTCATGTTGTTGATTTTGCGAAGAGCTCACCTATTTCTTGTCTTGAAAAAGCAGACTACGTATTTCACTGTGCTGGCTTAACCAAGGCTAAAACGAGAGACGATTACTTTTGCGGCAATGTGTTTTCTTGCGAGGTTCTTTATGAAAGATGCGTGGCAATTGGAAGTAATCTCAAAGCAATTGTTCATTTAAGTAGCCTGGCTGCTGCGGGGCCTAACGTACAAGGGGAGGCAGCTCAAGAAAAGGATCCATGTAAGCCCGTTACTTATTATGGAGAATCTAAGCTTGCAGGAGAAAGAATAGCGCTAAAATATTCTTCGTTGCTTCCTATCGTTATTATTCGTCCTCCAGTAGTTTATGGCCCGAGAGAGGAAAACTTTTTCATTTACCTAAAAACACTAAGCCAAGGTTGGAATATTAAAATAGGGACAACTAGGCGAGAGTTATCGTTAGTTTATGTCACAGATTTAGTTAGAGCTATGGTTCGGGCAGCAGTTTGTTATCCAAAAAATGAAAAAATATATTATGTTACTGACGGAGAGCATCATACGTGGAATGATATCTCGGGTTCCGCAATGAAAATTCTTAACGTGCGCGCTAAAGCTCTATTTATTCCAAAAGTGTTACTCACGTTTCTTTCTAGTATTTCTGAAATTTTAGCTTGGTTCGGTCCCAAACCAGCACTTTTTGATCGACAAAGAGTGATTGATATTTGTCAAACATCATGGATTGCATCACCCAAATCTTTTTTTGAATCACATGATTTTCAGCCGAAATATAATTTAGCAAAAGGTCTAAAAGAAACTATTGATTGGGGTAAGAAGAATAACTGGTTATAAAAGATGAATGTACCGTCAGACCAAGTTTCGCCGGTTAAAGAAATAATAGAACCAGTGAATCGTTACTTTCACAATCCTATAGCAGCAAGTATTGTGAAAGCTTTAAAAGATACTTGGGTTACTCCCAACCAAGTAACCTATTCCTCTGTTTTTGTCGGGCTAGTCTCAGCATATACTTTTAGCTTGGGAACGTTACAGGGGTTTCTTTTAGCAGGCATTTTGCTAGAAGTGGTATTGATTTTAGATTGTGTAGATGGCCAGTTAGCACGAGCCAAAAAATGTTCTAGCGATTGGGGTCGGCTTTTAGATGGCATAGCGGGTTATATTATTTATTTGGCTGTTCTTGCCGGAATAATGATTAGTCTAGATAAAGAATATATGGCATTAGCCCTCTTTGGTGTAATCACTATCTTGCGGGCAATAGCATATGACTATTGTAAGCTTACAATGATAACTATGATTCAGAAGGGGTTTGATGGAAACTTTCAAGAAATTTTAAATACCTACTCAAAAATCTCGGATAATGCTTCAATTCTTTTGAAGGTCTATTTTTACTATCTTCAACTTCAGCGATTGCTATTTCGTGGCTGCTTTACAAGTCTCAGTGAATTTGTGGGGTCTGGTAAGGAAGGCTATAAGGGCGATATAATGTCTTCTAGCGAGAGAAAAGATTACCAACAAAAAGCCAGTTCTTTGATGATTGCATGGAGTTGGAACGGAGCTGACTTGCCACTATTTCTTTTGGTACTAATGTCATTGTTCGGGGTGATGGAACGTTGTCTTTTCCCATTAGTATGTTTTTTTGCGGTACAGTTCGTGCTCACTATAATTTATCATCAAACACAAACTCAAAGACTTCTTAATGTTGGCAAGGTGAAATCAGTATGATTGAACTATCTAACCTTTTGCACCAGTCGAAATCCTTGGGTTTTCCTATTTAATAAATGGGGACATAAAATGTCTAGCGTTAATAAGGCTACTGGGAAGTGGGGAAAAGCAAAAATTAGGAGAGTTTTAGGCCCAACTCTGGCACTAGTAGGTCTAGTTTATACCTATCGTTCCCATTTGAATGCGTGTCCTCGTGAAATTATTTTCGCGGCTTGGGCATTGCTGCCGCCGGTTTGGTTGATTTTCGAACACTGGTTATTGTTCGATAGAAACGAGGAGTCCTCGAAGGATTTCGAAACGTTTAAGCATAGCCAAAGTTTAGCGCGAAATTTATGGGGTGGTTTTTTAATCTTTCTAGCATTTTTTTATTCTGGAGTTTTTGGTGAATAAAACAACTATCGACTTAGTGTACTCGTTGGACCTAGTTGTTTGTTACTGGATTGATTTCTAAATTGCGCTCTGCAACGTAAGTTTGACTCCCATCAGCTTTTTTAACATGGTACCAAGGTTTTTCTTTAGGAGGGCGGGAGCGTGCTACCATTTCATACCACTGGTCATCACCCTTGTAGCATGTGTCTACCGCAACAATTACTCCGTAATAATCAAATAGCTTATGGTGTATTTGTTGGCCAAAGGCAAACTTGTGTTTCGAGGTAGAATAGGGCATGAATATTTTTGACTAGAGTATTAAATCTATAATTTTAGGGGTTAATGAATGTAGGTTGCGCCGTATCAGTTTGTGTTAATCCTATAAAAATACTCCCCTAATTTAAATGCGCTTCCATTTCTAACGACACCCAAAAATGTTTTTAATTTTTCGTCAGTAAGCGTAGCTAAAATGGTTGTTTGCAGGTCTTTGAAAGTAATTTCTTCCCAAAAAGAATAATCAGCCGATCGCTGAAGGGGGTATGTAGAGATGTCTTCCATTTCAATGTGGAACGGGTCTTCCGTCATGTATCCTGATTCTTTCAATTTGAGTGGGCTAATTAAATTTTTCTAATTTACTGCTGTGAATTATAAATTCACAGCAGAAATTATAACCTAGAAACTTTCTAGTGCAAAGGTTTGTGTTTGTTTGGTTGTAAGTCTCTATTTAGTTTGGTGTGATTCTGCGTTTTTAAGTAATAAGTATTCAGCTTTTACTAGTGTGGCTATTAGTAACTCAATAAATTTCACAACTCTTCATGAACCTCTACGCGACTCCATTTTTATCTAAAAATTTAATATTTTAAATATTTTTTAAGTCTCTACAAGTATAATGTTTGCTTGGAATAAAGAGGGGGTGACTATTCAGAAGTTGTAAAAATTTGGTGAATGATTTAAAAAACTTATGTTCCTAATTATAAAGACCACAAACGGCAAATTAATGCCACCAGTAGTTAATTAAATGGGGGTTTTGTGTTACTTGCGATTGATGTTGGTAATTCTAATAATGTTATAGGTTTGTTTTCTAGGGGTAAGCTTTTGACCCATTGGAGGATTCGAACTGAATGGACACGTACCTCTGATGAGTATTGGGTGCTAATCAAAGAATTCATCCTGCTTAATGATGTAGGAGTCGAAATCATAGATGAGATTGTCATTGCTTGTGTGGTGCCACCTCTGATTCCTATTTTAAAGGAGATGAGCAGGAAATACTTTTCGTGTGATCCTCTTATTGTTGGCCCTGGAATTAAAACGGGGATATCGATACTTTATAAAAACCCTGCCGAGGTAGGTGCTGATCGTATTGTCAACTCTGTGGCTGCTTATGAGAAATATGGTGGTCCACTGATTATCGTTGACTTTGGTACAGCGACAACATTTGATGCCGTTTCTGAAAAAGGTGAGTATCTGGGGGGGGCTATTTTCCCCGGCGTCCAGTTGTCTTTAGAAGCTCTTTTTAAAAACGCTGCCAAACTTCCCCGCGTTGAGATGGCAGAACCTGACCATGTTATAGGAAAGTCCACGATTGAAAGTATCCATTCAGGAACAATATACGGATTCGTTAGTATGATCGATGGAATGGTTTTAAAAATACAGGAAGAGCTGCAACAAAAAGCGCGTGTTGTTGCAACTGGAGGAATAGTTGACTTGATAGCTTCCAAGGCTAAGTCTATAGACACTATAGATCCTTTTTTAACTCTTGAGGGGTTGCATATAATACATCAAAGAAATCAAGGGTGATAGGTAGTCGTTATAGTTTTACGAGGGGAAATAGGTGAAATATTTTTTTTAGGAGTATTTAAATGGGTATTATCAGGGGTGGTAACGCGGAATATGATGATAGTAGGCCGACTTTAGAAGAACTAGCTCCAAAGGTTGAAGAAGCTATCACCACCAGTTTAGAAGATGAATCTACAATACTAAGGCTGCCGAGTAAATATTACTCTACGGATGAAATTACTTTATTGGCATGCTCCAGTCAAGTTAATCAGGTTCGGGTTTTGGATTTAGGAGACAATCAAATCGGTGATGAAGCGTTGAAAATTTTAAGTGAATCAAATCAGTTATTGAAACTGGAAGTACTAAAGCTTGGGGTTAATTTTATAACAGATGAAGGAATAAAGGAGTGGGCCAACTCTTCAAGTTCTACGTTAAAAAATATTAAATCGCTTATTTTGTCTGACAACAAACTAACTGATGATTCTCTGGTAGATTTTGTTAACTCGTCAAACTTTATGCAATTAGAATCACTTGATATTGGCTGGATGGAAGCTGGCAATAAAACGGCGATGGCTATAGGCATATCCAAGACCCTCCCTTGCCTGAAACAACTTAACCTTGAACGTAGTTATGTCGACGCCGAGGGGATTCGCTCACTGATCGGAGGTAAGATTGCTGAAAACCTTGAAGAATTAAATATTGCAGCAAATAAGTTTGGTGATGCGGGGGCGAGTCTCATCGCTGGGACGTCTAACCTAAAAAAACTTAAAGTTCTGAACCTGTCTCAGAATACTATTGGAGATGATGGAGCTAAAGCCATTGGCATGTCAACTCAGTTAAGTGGACTAACTCATCTTTATATGGGAAGAAACGCTTTTGGCTCGGAAGGGGCGAAGGCAATTCACCAAACCAAAACTCTGACACAATTAAAGACGCTTATTCTTCAGGAAGGTGTCGAGACCACACCAGGTTTAGTTAACTATTCTCGACCTGAACTATTACGCCCGGAAGATCCAGAGTTATCAAATCCAGGAGCATGACGCTGATTGTTTAACAAGTAGGGATAAAGAATAAACAATTATATTGTTTCCTCAAAGGGTTGCGAATTTTTTGATCGTGTTTAGGATCGTCTCTCTGTGAGATTTGCTTAGAAAGCCTTGAGTGTTTTTAATTGGGTTAACTTTTTGGATTCGCGGAGGACTTTTTTTGTTTCCTCAGATTTTATCCGATTACCACCTAAGTGGAGGTAGGTTAAATTTGATAAAGTGTCTGAATTTGCGATTGCCAACGCACCCCGATCGCCAATCTTGTTATCCACTAAGTTTAGAGAGGTTAACTTGGTTAACGCAGAAGAGGTCGCCAAAGCCTTTGCCCCTCGTTCGGTAATTCCGTTTTGTTCAAGGTTGAGTGTTTTTACTTCTGAGAAAAGATTGCAGGACGAAAGAGCTTCTACGCCTTCATCCCCCAGATTATTGGAACCCAGATGAAGATAATCTACCTTAGGTAGAGTGCTTGAACCCGCGATAATTTTTATGCCTTCGGGGCCCAAGTTGTTGTGGGTGATAATAATCGTGTGGACAGAACTTAAGGGTTCAAAATCAGATAGCAGGGTGGCAAGGTGGATGCCGTGTTCTCTTGTAACTTCATCTCTTTTGACAAATACGTAGGCATCCTGAAGTTTNAGGATTTTTTGATCCTTGATGTTCTCAAAGATTGCTTTTTGGTCTTTAGTTAGTTTGCTTGTGGGATCCCCATATTGTTCNCCGTCGTTGACAAGCTCTTCCCAGTTTTTAAGCTTTTCAACTTTTTTCATCTTTTTAATCTTTGTTCCTTTGCGCAACCTGGTTTGTTTCCCATTTTGCAAGCTTGTTTATAAAATTTTATTGCCTTTTTTTGTCTTCCTTCTCGGTAGTTAATTGATCCAAGATTAAAACAGGCTGGATCCTCTCCAGCATCACAGGCCGTTTGATACATTTTTTTAGCTTCTTTCCATTGTTTACTATATTGGGTACCTTTCATATATAGAAGGTTGCCGCCATTCGTACATCCCGTCATATAGCCTGCGTCACAGGATTTTTTATAAAATATCAAAGCAGTTTTATTATCTCGGTCGACGATTCGGTACCGTTCTCCCATTTTGAAACAGGCATAAGAGTTACTTTCGTTATCGCACGCTGATCGAATTTTAGCTGTTTGAGCGTCATCGTCTGCCCAGGACAAAGAATAAAAAGNCATGCAAAACCCAAGCACTAAAAGAGGAAAAAAAATATTTTTATTCACAATAAAAATCCTTTTATTTAAAGGTTAAACACCCTAGATCAAGCTTGTGGAGCTTACCGTGAAGTACCTCGTAATTGTAACATAATGGAAAAAAACAACTGACTTAAAGTGTTTGATATTTTTATGGAGAGTTTCGTTTGCATCATGTCCCGAAGTACTTTAATCTTCAAGCTTATTGATATATATAAATAATTTGGCCGTGTAAAATTTATTGTTAATTTTGAATAGGGTAAACTAATTGCATGAATATCGTTTTGATAGGCTACCGAGGTACAGGGAAGTCCGTCATATCAAAAAGTTTGACAGATATTCTTCACTGTAGAGGTTATAGCCTTGATGAAGAAATTACACAGCAAGCCGGCAAATCGATTCGTGAAATAGTTGAACAAGAAGGTTGGGTTAGGTTTCGTGAGATTGAGCGTGGAGTGGTTCATCGGATTTCATCAGAAGTTAGAAATTCGATTATTGATTGCGGCGGTGGAGTAGTAATGGATAAACATAACGTCACAGACCTAAGGCGAAATGGTAAACTCGTTCTTTTGACGTCAAGTTTAGAAAAAATTATCCAGCGCATAAGTCGAGACTCGAACCGNCCTCCACTTGAAGGGAAGCTAAGCTTTAGAGAAGAACAACAAAAAGTTTTAATAGAACGCGACCCTCAATACCGTGCTGCAGCAGATTGTACTTTTGAGACCACTCACCTTGAACCACGTCAGATAGCGCTGAAAATAATCACTCGTTTTAAAAAGAAAAGATGGATCTGAAATGATAAGCCCTTTATTTGAAAGTCTCTTAGATAATAGTATGTTTTTACTTCCCCTTGAAATGGACAACGAAAACCCATTGGAAGGAGGTGAAATGGAAAACTATTCACGAGCTGGGGGTAAAGNAGAACCTCAATTCAAACTTCAGCTTGATGATAAAGACGTTAATGTTGAAGAATTAGAGGACCTTATGGAATACCCACGACTCAAGACGGTAAGAGAATTATGGTTGGATAGAAACGAATTTGGTGATCGAGGAGTAGAGCTTTTATCTAACGCGGAAGGGTTGAGCAGTCTTAGAGTACTCTCCTTAGCGGGGAATAAACTTACCGATCGCGCGCTTAGCTCATTAGCTAGCTCCAAGACTTTGGTCCAATTAAAGCGCTTATTCATTCATAACAATTTTCTAGGTTCGAGGGGTGTGGTTGATTTAGCTCAATCGCAGNCNATAACCTCTCTTGAAATTCTNTACCTTAAACAAAATCCACTTGGGGTTGAAGGGGCAAAAGCTTTAGCGAGTTCATGTGNCTTTCAAAGTGTAAAGGAATTGTATTTGGGGCGAACGCAACTAGGGAATGATGGGCTAGCGCAGTTATGCAATGGCGGGTCATGGCCAAACCTTACGGCTTTATCTTTAGCTCAAAATAGTTTGGGTGATAAGTCTGCTCAAGTGTTTGCGAAAACTAAGTCATTCCCTAAACTTATTACCCTCGATCTATATGGTAATAATATTAGTGATGAAGCAGTGGAGGTTATTAGATGTTCACCCTATTTGAAATGTTTACGGGCTTTGCAAGTTAACTGAATAGAGCATTAGATCATGAACAGCGAAGACCGCATAATCCCGAGTCGAAAAGAGATTCTTCTGCATTTTGATAAAAATGATGAAGTGATGGCTCAACTAATTCGCAAATTCGGCCCCATAAAACTTAAACGTAACCGAAATTATTTTATAGTGCTGTGTAATGCGATCATTGGTCAGCAGATTTCAGTTGCTGCAGCTGGTGCTATTACAATCCGCTTTAACAAGCTTTTTAATGGATGTTCTCCAACTCCTCAGGCAGTAATGAAGTTGCCAGAAATTGATTTACGAAAAGTGGGTTTGTCAAAGCAAAAAGTGGCGTATTTGAAGGATTTGAGTTTGCATTTTCATGAAAAAATACTTCGCCCGCATCGCCTACACCATATGGACAATGACGAAGTGATTCGTCAACTGACAGAAGTTCATGGGATTGGGAGGTGGACAGCTGAGATGTTCCTGATATTCTCACTCAATCGGCCGAATGTATTGCCAATTGGAGACNTGGGGTTACAGTTAGCGCTTAAAAAATTATATCGTATGCGCCAAATACCCACTATCAAACGAATGCGCGCTCTTGGAAGAAAATGGAATCCACTTGAAACAGTAGGGACTTGGTATGCTTGGCGGGTACAAGATGAAAAAGTTGTTACCTATTGAACGAGACTTTATAGGGGATAGATATGAATTTTGTTAATGAAGATATAGAAAATTATGCTTACGATCATACACAGATTGAAGATGATCTTTTATGGCAACTGGAGTTAGATACGTATGACCAATTAGAAATTCCACAGATGCTTACTGGTCGCATTGAGGGGCGATTACTTAAGATGCTGGCAGGGCTTGTNGGGGCAAGGCGTATTGTTGAGGTAGGTACCTTTGGTGGGTATAGCGCTATTTCTATGGCGGAAGCTCTCCCAGAAGATGGCTACCTTATNACCTGTGAAGTGGACCCTGTTGCAATTAAATTTGCAAAACAGTTTTTTGATAAAAGTTTGCACGGGAAAAAGATTATTTTAAAAGAAGGTCCGGCACTGGACAACTTAAAAAAACTTTCTGGTTCTTTCGACATGGCTTTTATTGACGCGGACAAGGAAAATTACTTAAATTATTACGAGACCTTGCTTCCGATTATGAGGCCAGGTGGGCTGATTGTNGTTGATAATGTTTTATGGAGTGGAAGAGTGTTGAGCCCCAAAGAGCCANCTGATCATGCTATTCACANGTTTAATCAAAGAGTCATGCACGATCACCGTGTCGAGAAAGTTATGCTTNCGATAAGGGATGGAATATCGCTTCTTCGAAAACGTTAACTTTGTTGTCGCCTTATTTAAGGACTGAAAGTGGTTGAAGGTAGCCTGTCTAATGTGATAATTTAGCTAGATATAGAACGGGTGGCATTTATTTTGTTGCGTAGCAATTTTTTTCATTTATCAACTAACATTTTAAATTCATGGAACTTGACCTATGGCAGAAACTTTAGGAAGTCTTATAGACAAACTCTCTATTAAAAACTTGCGTTACTGGCACCTAGATGAAGCTGCTCAAGCTAGAGATGCATCTGATCTTCAAAAGCAAGAACTAATGGACAAGATGGAGTTAGTTGATCGTCAACGAAAAGAGTTGCTAGAGGAAATCGATGTTTTCCTAAGTTCCGCACTTGCTGGTGAAGTTAGAATTCGCGATGAAAAGGTCAAACTTTATAAAAA
>JGI26261J51718_1000317_pt1 | contig 24035 bp, 23 predicted proteins | sample SaaInlV_135m_DNA_3_FD_51718 | JGI IMG/M metagenome (IMG submission 51718)
AATCAATAAAATCAATTTATTCATAAGTCGCTACAACCTCATCCGTTAATTTAAGTTTCTTTGCAATAGCATCATAATGCATTTTTTTTGCCCTTATGTCAACCGTATTTGATTGAAAACGAGAAGGCGAATTGGACTTAAAAATCTCACTACCATTTGACTGGTCAATTATAAGATTATAGCTAGTGAGTGAGCTCCCAAATCCATTAACAACTGTAACATCACCAAGAAGTTTAGTTTGCTCTAGGTTCATATTAATATCAACACCCTTATCTGAATTCGCTATGTTTTCTTTTGATCGATATACGGTCTTCTCTTTACTTTCATATCTTTTTTCACCCAGACTATGACTGATAAATAAGTTTTTTGTAACTAAGGTTGCGCCATTATCTTGAATAATCTCAACATCACCATTTAAATTCATTAAGTCACTATTAATATTCATGTCCATACCTTGCGCTCTGATTTTTGCCTTCTCACCCAAATAAAAGACATCCCTATTACTATTGATTTGATCCCCTTTAACAACCAATAGTTCAGTATCAATTTCATGAGAAATACCGCTCACAGTTTTTATTTCAACCTCTCCAATAAAATGAATCGTTCCTGATTTAAATAGAACTGCACGGTTAGAGGTTAAAGTTAAAGTCTCATCTTGCCTCTCATCAAAAGTTGTCACTTTTACAGTGTCTAACTGAACTGGGGAATTCTTAAAACTTTTATAAACATCAGCCTCAATAGTATGCAATAGAACCTGGTCACTAGAATATTCCTTGATGATAAAGTTATCGATTTTTTCAAGGTAAGGTGTATCTTTAATCTGCTCTTCACTGAACTCTGATTCTTTAGTTGATTTTTCAAAAACAGAGATACTTAAAATATTGTCTTGAAATATCCAAAGAATAGCTACCAAGACTATAATAAAAACAATAACTGATTGAATTTTCTTAGTTTGAAAAATTGCCATAATATGCTACATCAAAGAATACAAGGATTGTACGCAATTACTCCAGACAAAGGTTTTGAGATGACCCTTATTGAGAATGCAATTAAAAAACATAAAGTTAATATTCTCCAATACCGCCGCAAGACTCTGGACATAAAAAATAAGCTAGATGAAGCGAAAAAATTGCTTGAACTATGCAAAGAACATAATACTTTATTTATAGTCAATGATGATATTAACCTTTGTGAGAAAGTAGGAGCGGATGGTATTCATATTGGTCAAAGTGATATCAATGCTAGGTTAGCAAGAGCAGCTCTAGGTAAGAAATTCATCATTGGTGTAACGTGTCATGATAGTCTTAAGCTTGCCATCGATGCTGAAAACAATAGTGCTGACTATATCGCTTTAGGAGCGATATTTCACTCAATCAATAAGCCAAAGGCGATTCATTGTCCCCTTTCAAAAATTAACAACATTAAAAAAAATATTAACATTCCTATTGTTGGTATTGGTGGCATTAACTTTGAAAATCAGAGCCTGGCTTATGACGCAGGTTGTGATGCAGTCGCTATGATTGATGGTCTTTTTGGCTAGAAAATCGAGCATTATTTTTATAGTTATAGCCGCCTATTAAGCCATTTTTGGACATCACTAGTTGCCATAATTGATTCCTTCTAGAGCGAAACGTACCAGCACACATTAACAAATAATACTCCCACATTCGCTTAAATCTCTCGTCATATGATTCTTTTAAACTATCGTAATTATTTTGAAAATTATCATTCCATGCCATTAGCGTTGTGTCATAGTCCTGACCAAAATGATGCCAGTCCTCAATAACAAAGATGCCTTGCACCGCGTCACTAATCTGTGCTACTGAAGGAACCATTCCGTTAGGGAAAATATATTTGTTTGTCCATGGATCAGTTGATCGTGCAGGCGTATTACGTCCAATTGTGTGCAGTAAAAATAATCCATCATCACTTAAGCATCTGTGGGCAACTTCCATGTAATCTCTATAATTTTTATACCCCACATGCTCAAACATTCCTATTGACACTATTGCATCATATTTTGTATCTACCTCTCTATAATCCATTAATTCAAAAGTTGCACTCAGTCCTTCACAGGATTTTTTAGCGTAATTCATTTGCTTTTTTGATACGGTAATTCCATGGACACTGACACCATAATTTTCAGTAGCATATTTTGCAAAAGCGCCCCAACCAGATCCAATTTCAAGAACACTCATACCAGGCTTTAAATGAAGCTTTCTGCAAACCAAATCCAATTTATTAACTTGGGACTGGTCTAAGTTATCAGTATTTCTCCAATAACCGCATGAGTAGTTCATCCTTTGATCAAGCATCATTGTAAATAAATCATTGCCAGTATCATAATGCTCTTCACCAACAATATAAGCTCGCTTTATATTTTGAGCATTAAAAATATAGGCTTTTAAAACATGCATTAAAAAAGAGGGATTTGTTACTTTGACTTGTTTATCAATTCTTCCGCGAAGTAATCGACAACTAAACTCATCTAAGGCTTTACAATCCCACCATCCATCCATATAGCTTTCACCAAGCGCTAATGATCCGCCACTTAAAATGCGTGAATAGAAAAGTTCATTATGTATCTGAGGATCACACAGACGGGAACCATTGATCTGAATATCAACTGATTCAAATAGCTTAGTTACTGTTTCTTTAAAATCAGCCAAATCTTAAAAATACATTACCCCGTTGCCGATAAATCTTACCATATAACGATTTAATATGGAAATGAGTAGAGTCCCTAAAGTGATGATGAAGCAGGTCCAGATTTGAAAATTGCAGTGAAACTTAAAATTAGAATGACTAGGAACCAAATAAACGACCAGCCAGCCATACTTAAGCCAAAAAATTGCCAAGGTATCTCAGCACAATTACCATCGCCCATGAATAATGCATTAATTACATCTGCAAAAGGAAACACATCAATAATGTATTCAAGTGGTGGACCACACAAAGGAACCTCGTCTTCAGGAAGCCCTTGAAGCCATACCTGGCGACCTGAAATCCACATACCCGCTAAAGCAAAAAGCGACAAAAAGAGAGAATAGAGTTTACTAAAATTAATTTTTGGATTATGAAGAAAAGCTATGAATGAGCTGACACCAATTAAGCAATAAAAGAACTGCTGAGTAATACATAGAGTACACGGCTCTAGCCCTAAAATTTTCATACTATACGCTGCATAGCCAAGCAATGATCCAGCAAGCAAAAAAATAATCAAATGAATCTGACGGGGTGAAAATTTATTAAAAAAATAACTCATTGCAGCTTCCTTCTGTTAACTATTTCCATATCTTGCAAGTCGCTCAGGATCATCTAGTCTTGGTCTAGAAAAAAACTTATTAATCATAGGTATAAAAAATTCTAACGACTTTGATTCATAGTCAGGATCAAAGCAGTTTTGATCATAATGATGACAAAAATTTACTGCATCCTCATACCACGGATTTTCAATAAAAACCTCCCTAGCATTTCTGTCACCGCCAGAGTAATGCGCATAATAATACATTTGAAAAACACCGTGATGCTTAATAACCCAATAGATTTTCTCTGAAACAAATGGTCGAAGGATGGCAGCGGCCATTTCAGAATGAGAATAGGGTGCAAGAGGGTCACCAATGTCGTGAAACAAAACAGCCATCACCATTTCTAAATCCTCCTCAGCTAAAAAAGCCCTAGTTGCGCCTTGTAAAGAGTGTTCGAGTCGACTAACTTGATAACCCGATAGACTAGAATCCAATGCTTTTAACGCATCAATGAGTCGAGAGGGTAGATCTTCTAAATATTGATTTTCGAGTTTATCAAGAAAGGCATACTCCTCAGCAGTTCCATTTTCCATGCTAATAAAATCAACCTTGTTCATAGCTCACATCTTACAGCAATATAACTACTTATAACCTTTTTGCGCTATCCTTTAGTAGCCCTGCGACATAATGTGAAAATGAATGCCTAACCATCATAAATAAACTTTGCTTATGACGATAAACAAATACAGGAGCTTGGCCAAAAGTAGTTGAAACAGCCTTTCCATCCTTTAGAGAATCTTCAATATCATAGCTCATCCATCGTGCTAAAAGATTATTAGTTTGATCTCCAGTGAACTCAAGAATTCCATAAGCTCCAGAATTATCACTGATTGAAACACCTGCTGGGAGTGATGCTAGCTTTTCTTCTATTTCCATCTTATGATTAGGCTTTAACAAAACCCAAAATTCATCGGGGCTGATCCAAAAACATCTTGAATCGTTATCTCCATTTGTCATTTCAAGCGCGCCTGGAAGCTTCAGATTAAAGATATCTTTTGCCGCCTTAGTATTGTTTGTCGAACTTTTAGATGTTCTTAGGACAAGCAAAGAATTTCCAGATACCTCTTGAGAGATTAAGTTTTTCTGATTAATTAAAAAACCATCGCCATCAGTCACTGGATCAAAAGTCGACCTAAATATTGGTTCAATTTCGTTTTTAGATTTACTCATTGCCGTCTACCTTCTCACCGTTAATGTCATAAAAGACGCTGCTAGAAACTTCACAAGGTATCTCTTTCAGGCCTTGCTTTTCTTGAACAATCTTAACCAAAACCGTTTCAGTCATCTTGGAAAGTCCACCTTTAAGTTGAGCTAGCGCAATAGATCTTCCTAAGGCTGGGCTAAAATAACTTGACGTTACATAACCGATAGAGACCCCCTTATTACTAATAATATGAGCACCCTCTGGCATCACAACCTGGTCATCCTTTGTTAAGAGCCCAACCAGTTGAAGCCTATCATTTGTATTCAATGCAGAAATACTAAAAGAACGTCGACCGATGTATGAAAACGGCTTATCCTTTGCAAGAATCCAGTTCATATTTACATCCATAGGCGTCATTGAACCGTCTGTATCTTGGCCAACAATAATAAAACCTTTTTCGGCACGAAGCACATGCATTGATTCGGTGCCATAAGGGGTTATATTCCATGGCCTTCCAGCAATCGCAACTTGATCCCAGATGAAGCGTCCATAGTTTGCCTCAACATTAATTTCATAAGCGAGTTCACCCGAAAAACTAATCCTCATAATTCTTGCATTAACACCACATACCGTTCCAGGACGCCACTGCATAAACTTAAAACTATCTTTATTGAAGTCTACATCTTGACACAATATTTCCATCAATTTGCGAGCATTTGGGCCGACAACTGCGACTGTTGAAAATTGATCAGTGACACTATTGAGATGAACATCCAAGTCACTCCATTCAGTTTGAAGCCACATTTCAAGTGTTGAATACACGCTTGCTGCACCGCCTGTTGTTGTTGTCATAATAAAATGATTATCATTAATACAGGTTGACACGCCGTCATCAATAATCATTCCTTTTTCATTACACATCAAACCATAACGACAACTTCCTGGTGCAAGTTTCATCCAGGCATTGGTATAAACTCTCGATAAAAATTCTCTTGCATCCTTTCCTTGAACATCAATCTTTCCAAGAGTTGATGCATCCATCATACCAAGAGATTTTCTAACGGCTCGACACTCCCTATTAACAGCCTGATGCATATCTTCACCATGCTTTGGATAGAACCAAGGCCTATACCACTGACCGACAACTTCAAATTCTGCGCCACTTTCNACATGCGAGTCATGAATCGTTGTATATCTTTGTGGGTCAAAAAAATCACCCACTTCTCTACCGGCCATCGCACCAAAATCAACGCCAGTGTAGGCAGGCCTAAATGTAGTGGTTCCAACCTCTGACATTGGAACGTCTAAGAACTCAGCAGCTACAGCTATTCCATTAATATTTCCAGTTTTACCTTGGTCAGTTCCAAAACCCATAGCTGTGTAACGCTTAATATGTTCAATAGACTGATAGCCCTCTCTAATTGCAAGCGCAACATCGAGAGTTGTCACATCATTTTGCATATCAATAAAGACTTTCGGCTTGTTAAGGATTTCAATTGGAGTAAAGAATCGATCAACCTTATAGTAGTTTAAGCATTCTTTACTCAGTGGCTGAATACTAGCCTTTTTAACTTCACCCATAGATTCCAAAGTCTGTTGAGCTTTATTTTTAGCATCTACAATGGCGTCCTTCCAAAATCCAACAGAATTTACAGCGCCACAAACCTGTCTATTTTTTCTCTCTTTTTGAGGCAAGAATGATTGAGAATACTCATCAAAATATGTCTTACCACCGCAATGACAATCCAAATGCACAACAGGATTAAAGCCGCCTGAGGTGGCTAATAAGTCGCATTCTAGTGCTTGAGTATCTTTGTTAAGCCTCCACTTAGATTGCCAGTGTGGCGGTTTGGATTGCAACTCAACTTTAGAGATTTCAATACCTGTAATACTACTTGTGCCTTTCGCTTTTTTCACGGCATACCCTTGAAGAACATCTATACCTGAATCTTTCGCCTTAAGAACAATCTCACTTTCACCTCCAGGAGCTCTGGCATCAATAACCTTGCAGTTAATACTGTTATTGTTTAGATCGATTGCAGTGCTATAAATACTGTCATTATTTCCATACAAAATCACCTTTTTGCCTGAGATTACGCCAAACTCTTCAAGATATCGTCTAACAGATTGACTTAGCATAATATTAGCCAAGTCATTAGTTTCAAAAAGCATTGGTCGCTCATGGGCGCCAGTAGCCAAAATAACTTCTCTTGCTCTAATCTTGTGTAGAGCTTTTCTTGCTGACTGAACACCCTCACTCAGAGTGGATTGACCCGTAGCATTGGTTTGCAAAACTTCGATATAGTTATGGTCATACCAAGCATAAGCCGTTGCAGATGTTAGAATTTTTAGACGACTATTTTCTTCATTATTGAACTTCAAAAGTTTCTTGACATTGTCTCTATGCCAAGCAAATGAAGATTCATCAGTTGAAAACTCATTTATCAATTCTCCGCCCAAGTTCTCTCTTTCATCCACCAATATAACCCTAGCAGATTTTGAATGATTGAGAACCTCCAAGGCAGCCGTTATTCCTGCTACTCCACCGCCAACAATAAGAATTTCAGTATGCTGAAATACATGATCATATACATCCTCATCTACTTCACTAGGAGCTTTAGAAAATCCTGACAAGGATCTCAAACTATCTTCAACCAAAGACCAAACTTTTTGCTTAATAAATGTCTTATAGTAAAAACCTGCTGGCATAAAACGATGCACAGGCTTAATCATGGCACGAAAATCAAATGAATTGGGATTGCTAGAACTAACAGCACTCAAGCCGTCATAAAGCATCACCTCAGTCGCCTTCATATTTGGAGTATATCTTCCACCTATCTCAAGAGAAACTAAAGCATTTGGCTCTTCAACGCCTGCGCCCATTAATCCTCTTTTTCGGCCATACTTAAAACTTCTTGCAAAATAGAGCACATTGTTTGCAATGAGAGCTGAAGCTAGCGAATCACCTTGATAACCCTTGTAGGACTTATTATTAAATATAAAGCTCAGTGGCTTAGAGTAATCTATAAGGCTACTTTTATGATTAGCTATTCTCATGATGCATTCTCACTGTCTATCTCTCCAAAAGTCGAAACTTGGATGATTTCATGACTAATGGTTGATCTTTTGACTAAGAAATATTTTCGACAACCTGCTGTATGGACCCATTGTTCCCAATGGTCGCCCTTGTGATTTGTGCGATAAAATACATAATCAGCCCACTCTTCATCACTTAATGCCTCAGGATTTTGAGGTCTAGCAATAAAAGCTTCTCCTGCAGGCGAAAATTCATTCTGATCCCTTGATTCTTTACAGTACGGACAATCTATCAAAAACATAATATTACCTTTTTACTAAACTAGTGTGCTACGCCTGCAGCGCCATGCTCATCTATAAGAGCGCCAGTTGTAAAGCGATCAATGTGAAATGGAACTGCCAATTCATGTTGTTTGTCTTGTGCAATGGTATGCGCAAAAACATTACCTGAGCCAGGTGTTGCCTTAAAACCACCAGTTCCCCAACCACAATTAAAGTAGAGACCTTCAACTTTGGTTGGACTGATTACTGGACAGGCATCAGGACAGACATCAACAATACCGCCCCACTGACGGTTCATACGAACGCGTGAAAAAATTGGAAACAACTCTAATATTGCCGCTGCGCAGTGCTCAACTATTTTGGCACTGCCTCTCTGAGCGTATGAGTTATAGCCATCTATGCCAGCACCAATAACTAAGTCGCCCTTATCACTCTGACTCACATAGCCATGAACAGCATTGGACATTACAACCGTATGAAGAATTGGCTTCATTGCCTCAGATACAAAGGCTTGCAGAGGATGACTCTCAACAGGCAATCTTAATCCAGCCATTTTCGCTATCACCGAGGAATGTCCAGCACTGACACATCCAATTTGATCTGCAAGAATATCCCTTGGGTTGTTTTAACCCCTTTCACTCTGCCTTCTTCAATTTCAATATCAATGACTTCACAATTTTGAATAATATCTACACCCAAATTAGAGGCTGCTCTAGCAAAACCCCATGCAACGCCATCATGTCGAGCCACGCCTGCTCGCGCCTGGAAAGAAGCCCCCATAATTGGATACCTTACATTTTTAGAGGTGTTAATAATCGGAATTTGCTCTTTGATCTCTTTGTGGTCAACAACCACAGCATCGACCCCGTTTAGTACATTGGCATTCACTCTTCGTTCAATATCTCTCATGTCCTGAAGGGTATGCCCAAGATTGTAAACTCCTCTCTGACTAAACATGACATTGAAATTTAAGTCTTCACTCAGACCTTCCCATAATCTCATTGAGTGCTCATAAAGACTAGACGCTTCATCTCTAAGGTAGTTTGACCTAATAATTGTTGTGTTTCTGCCGGTATTTCCACCACCGATATATCCCTTTTCAACAACCGCAACATTTGTGATGCCGCACTCCTTTGCTAAATAGTATGCTGTTGCAAGACCATGGCCACCGCCACCAATAATAATTACGTCATACTTCGACTTTGGCTTAGATAGAGGGATTGCTTTATCCCACTCTTGGTTGGATAAGCCGGCTTTCAATAAGGAATACCACGAATATTTTTTTTGCATAACTTTAACTCAACTAATAAATCTATAAATCAAGAACAATATCGCTTGCAGGGTAAGAGCAACAAGTCAGTATGTATCCTTCTTTTTCATGCGACTTTAGGAGCCCACCTTGTGCATCCATGTCAACTTTTCCATCAAGCATTTTAGTTCTACATGTTCCGCACAAACCTTGAGAGCATGCAAATGGCACTGTAATACCCTGTTTTTGGATTGAAACTAAAATACTTGTATTGCTTCCACAAGGCAAAACTTCGCCACTCTTTGACAGGGTGACATTATATTCATTTATTTCACTTTCTGAAACTTTATGCTCCGGCAAATCTACATTGAGAGCCATATTATTTTGAGCAGTTGAACTCTCAATATCGAAGCTTTCTTGATGATATAAACTCATATCATAATCACAAGAGTTAAGTATTTTTTTTACGTTTTGCATGTAAGGCTCTGGCCCACAACAATAGATTTCTCTATCTGCGAAATCAGGCGCGAGATCAATAAGCATCTCATGACTCAGATAGCCGCTCGATCCATCCCAGGTTTCACTGGGAACATCACATACATAATGCCGCTTAAAATTACCTTGAATTGACTCATAATAATCGAGCTCCTCTTTGGCAATCAAATCATTTTCTGATTGAGCGTTATGAATAAAAACTAGATCAAGGTCGATCGATAGGTCAAAAAAGTATCTCACCATAGAAAGCATCGGTGTAATTCCACTGCCGCCTGATAGAAGTAAAATTTTAGGCTTTGGCTTATCAAGGGCCACACTGAAAGAGCCACCAATATCGAGGGCTTCGATACAGCTCACCTACTTTTAGACTATCATGCATCCAGTTTGTAACTACACCATCTTGCATTCTTTTATTAGTGATAGTAATTGTATTAGGCCTTGTAGGACTCGATGCAATTGTATAAGTCCGCATGATATCTGCGCCATCAATATTCAAAAAAAGAGTTGTATGTTGTCCTGGGAAAAACTGAAACCAAGCATCTTTCTTTGATTTGAAAGTAAAGCTTTTTACATTATGCGTCTCATCCTTAATACTAATACACTCGAGTGGTGAAACGTCACCAGTCCACCGCTCAAGGTTGTCAATATTAATATCAGGAAAAACTAACTCTTTCATTTAACTTAAACTTAATCGTAAAAAAATCAATTGTAGCATTAGAGTAGATAAATAAATAAATTAACAAAGATATTTCTAGGTAATTATTTATTACAAAAAGCGAAAATATGCCCAATCTAATGTAGCAGTTCTGGTGCACTAAAAAGGGAGAATTTTAGCAATAAAGGTTGGCTAAAGCAATCTTTCAAATAAAACAAAAAATAAATATATTACAAGAACTTATGGCATCGGAATAATGTGCTTTTTTCTGGTATAAATTCCTTGGAGAATAATAGCTAGAATAATTGCCATTCCTCCTATTAAAGTATTTCCAGAAGGAACTTCGTTAATACCCAAAACCGGCAGCCAGGCCCAAAAAATACCTAATACGACCTCAAGGAGTGAGAGCATTACTAGCTCTCCGCTAGGTAGGTATTTTGCGCCAAACCCGTAGAGTATTAAACCAAAGCCAACGACTAAACCATGGGACATACTGATTCCAATATTGATAGCCGGCATCTCAAAGCTATTACCAGTAATGAGAATTAAGATACTAGCCCAAAGCATACACAAAAAGCCTCCAAGAGCAGGCGTTAATAATTTTGGAACTTCTGGATTTTTTCTTATTGTTATTGTATATATTGAAAAACCCAAGGCAACAAAGAACCCATAAATAACTCCAATAATAGTGGTAGATTTATCTGAATCCCAAACCATAATTGTGATTCCAGCAGCTACTATTATCATATTTGCGACAGTTACACGACTGAGCCTCTCTCCCAGAATCACAAAGCCTAAGAATGCTGACAACACAGGTGATAAGGCTAGCATTAATAAAGTGATCGCTACTGTAGTGGTTGTTAATGCATAAATCCAACCAAAGAATGTAACAGACATTACGAGACCGCCCACTAAGCTCCATGAATCAATACGTTTAAACGTTTGAAAAAAGTTTCGACCCTCTCTATACAAAACGAAGATAAGTATGACTGAGGTGATGATTAGACCTCTGTAAAGCAAATACTGAAGTCTGTAGCTTTCAGCATCTTCAAGAAATCTAACTAGTGGGGCTCCAATGCTCCAAATTATGCCGCTTATCACGACTAAACTAAAACCTAATAAATAATTGTTCTTCATTCTATTACCCCCCTTAATCTAGCTGGATAGAACTTAATTTCCGCATTTTGTTCCTAAAAATGCTCCGTGTCAATCATTTTTTTTAACTGATCTAATCATGCAAAATCATATCTATTTATTTGCATATATAATTTATCTATAACTAATAGGTATACAAATTTTGACAATAACTAATGAAAGACCTAAATGGCAGTTCTGGATTGATAGAGGAGGAACCTTTACGGACATTATTGGAAGAAGCCCTAAGGGAGATATTTCAACCCACAAACTTCTATCTGAAAATTCAACCCAATATAAGGATGCTGCAATCCAAGGCATAAGAGATCTATTGTGCTTAAAAGATGAAGAGGATATTCCAATTGATCAAATTGACTCAATAAAAATGGGTACAACAGTTGCGACTAATGCCTTGTTAGAACGAAAAGGAGAAAATACTCTTTTAGCAATCAGTTCAGGCTTCGCAGACATATTAAGAATTGGGTATCAGCAAAGACCTAAATTATTTTCACTGGATATTAAACTTCCAGACATGCTTTATTCGAACATTGTTGAGATTGAAGAGAGAATTGATATCAACGGAAAAATAATTAAAAAACTTGATCCAATTAAAACAAAGAAATTACTAAAAGATGCGTTCGATCAAGGGTTTAAATCAATAGCTATTGTTTTGATGCATGGTTATCGACACCAGAGCCATGAAAAACAAGTTAGTACCATTGCCAAAAAAATTGGTTTTGAGCAGATCTCAGTTAGCCACAGAGTCAGTCCACTCATGAAAATCATTCCGAGAGGTGATACGACAGTAGTTGATGCTTACTTATCCCCAATTTTACGTCGCTATGTCAATCAAGTAAAAAGTGCACTAGGTCCCGCTCAAAAAGGCTTTGGGAAATTAATGTTTATGCAATCCAATGGCGGTTTAACGGACGCAAACTATTTTCAAGGCAAGGATGCAATTCTCTCAGGACCAGCTGGTGGAGTCGTTGGCATGGTTAAAACCGGGGAAAAGGTTGGACTTGATAAGCTCATAGGTTTTGATATGGGTGGCACCTCGACTGATGTATGTCACTTCAATGGTGAATATGAAAGAACGCTCGAGACTAAAGTCGCCGGCGTAATACTTAGATCACCGATGATGTTAATTAATACAGTGGCAGCAGGTGGTGGATCAATTCTGCACTTTGATGGCTCAAGGTATCGAGTGGGCCCTGACTCTGCAGGGGCATATCCTGGCCCTGCCTGTTATCGTAACGGCGGCCCTCTTACGGTTACAGATTGCAATGTGATGTTAGGTAAATTAAATCCAGAATTTTTTCCTAAAATCTTTGGGCCTAATGCAAATCAAAACCTTGATCTGAGTNTAGTCNAAAAAAAATTTACAGCTCTTGCTAAANAAATTTCTTTAGAAACTATGAAGACAGTCACTCCATCAGCTGTTGCAGAGGGATTTTTATCTATTGCTGTTGAAAGTATGGCCAACGCAATAAAAAAAATATCAGTACAACGGGGGTATGATGTCAGTAATTACGCCTTATCTTGTTTTGGGGGTGCGGGTGGTCAACACGCATGCTTAGTCGCAGATAGACTAGGAATAAAAAAAATACATCTACATCCTTATGCGGGTGTTTTATCTGCTTACGGCATTGGACTTGCAGAAAGTCGAAAAATAAATGATTTAGCGGTTGAATTGCCGCTAGAAAAGGGTGTGATTGATCACCTTTCAAAGAGTTTCACAAAGCTTCATTTTGACGGCAAAGAAGATCTAGTCTCACAAAACCTCAATGAGAACTTATTTCAATATACAGATCGCGTCTATCTCCGCTACCAAGACTCTGACACATCGCTAGNGGTTAAATTTGAAAATGTTGAAGGAATGAAACTTTGTTTTGAGAATACACATAGAGCAAGGTTTGGCTTTATCTCACCAGAAAAGCTAGTCATCATTGAATCAATCCAAGCAGAGGTTTCGTGTCAAAGTGAACAATTTGAGTCAAATATAATTATCCCTAATAAAATAAAAACTAAGACTCTTACAACGCAAGATGTATTTATAAATGGAAAGCTTGAGGAAACTATTTTTTATAATCGGGATGAAATTAAACCCAATGAAAAACTCTCTGGACCCGCTGTAATCATTGAACCAACATCCACAATCATAGTTGAGCCTGGATGGGAGGCAACTCTTAAAGAGAGTAATGATTTAATCTTAACTCGAACTCAAAAAATTAAAAGGGCTAGCGCTATTGGAACCAGTGTAGATCCAATTATGTTAGAAATATTTAACAATTTGTTTATGAATGTTGCAGAACAAATGGGCATGGTACTTGAGAATACAGCCTCCTCTGTTAATATAAAAGAGCGTTTAGACTTTTCGTGTGCCTTATTCTCACCGACAGGAAATCTTGTGGCAAATGCGCCTCATGTTCCAGTTCATTTAGGCTCGATGAGTGAATGCATTAAAACCATCATTCGTGAAAATTCCTCCACAATGAACCCTGGTGACGCCTTTCTCATTAATGCCCCATACAATGGAGGTACTCATTTGCCCGACATTACCCTTATAAAGCCGGTATTTGATGACAATAATGAGAATGTCATTTTCTACGTTGCCACAAGGGGTCACCATGCTGATATTGGCGGGACAGTTCCTGGCTCTGCACCAGCAAACTCAACCCATGTTAAAGAAGAAGGCGTCCTAATTGACAACTTCACCATAGTCTCTAAGGGAGTATTTCTTGAAAACGAAATATACAACTTGTTAAGCTTAGCTGAGTTCCCTGCTCGAAATATTAAACAAAACATTGCCGATTTAAAAGCACAAGTTGCAGCCGCAGAAAAAGGATCTCAAGAACTCATTAAAGTAATAAAGCACTATGGACTTGAGGTTGTTCATGCATACATGGGTCACGTTCAAGACAACGCTGAAGAGTCAGTTCGAAGGGTTTTAGATGTTCTTAGTGATTCAAGCTTTACATATAAAATGGATGACGGTCATCAAGTCGTAGTCTCCATAAGCGTCGACAAAGTGAATCGCACTGCAACCATTGACTTCACTGGCACAAGCAATCAACACCCAGGAAACTATAACGCTCCAAGTTCAATTTGTTATGCTGCAGTGCTTTATGTTTTCCGCTGCCTAGTGGATGATGAAATACCTCTTAATGATGGGTGCCTTAAACCTTTAAATTTAATCATACCCAAACGCTCGATGATTAACCCTCAATATCCAGCAGCTGTTTTTTCAGGTAATGTTGAGACTTCACAATACATAGTTGATACTTTGCTTGGAGCTCTAGGAGAGTTTGCAGCATCACAAGGGACAATGAATAATTTTATTTGGGGTAACGACAAAGTCCAAAATTATGAAACAATTTGTGGCGGTTCTGGAGCCAGTATAAATCAGCCCGGTTGCAGTGCAGTCCATACCCACATGACCAACTCAAGACTGACTGATCCAGAAGTTTTAGAATGGCGCTTTCCAGTTCAACTTGAGTCTTTTAGTATCAGAAAAAATTCAGGCGGCAAAGGATTGAATATGGGAGGAGATGGAGTAGATAGAAGGATGCGCTTCCTTGAACCGATGACAGTAAACATTATCGCAGGCCACAGAAAAATACCACCCTATGGTTTATCTGGAGGGGAATCAGGAGCTCTTGGTGAAAATTATGTCATTCACTCAGATGAGAGTGTGACGAGACTAGGCACCAAAGGGCAGGTAGAGGTTGGGGAAAATGATCTTTTTATTCTCAAAACGCCTGGAGGTGGGGGCTTTGGGAAAGCTATCTAAACTAAACATAATTGATGTGGTTCTAATAATAGGAGAAAACTATGAAAATAATTAATCAAAGTCCAGAGCCAAATGATGCAAAAAGTCGCCGTGCAATTAAACCAGTCATATCTTACCCCATTGACAATCTACCGGCCTACGACGCAAATCTTTATCAATCTGCCAGAGACAATATGAATCTAATAGAATCTATTATTGTACCTCCAAGAGACGCTAAAACTTTTGAAGTTCCTGCGGGTTGTTTTTTTCGAATTGTTAGTACAGACGGGCCACAAGTTGGCGATTTAAATTTATGGAACAAAAATAATATCAATGAACGTTTCTTTAGTGGCAAAACGCGTGCACTTTATGGGACTCATGTGAGTACTGGTGATAGGCTTTATTCAAACCTTCCATTTTTAAGGCCGATGGCAACTATTACTCATGACACGCTCGACTGGTATGGCTATGATGAGGACGGTGGGAGTGTCCATGATGTTATTGGTACCCGATGCGACCCCTATACACATGTCGCATTAAATAATGAGGAGTACCACTACTGTTGTCACTCGAATTTATGCAGGGCCCTCTCGGAGCAGCAACAAAAACCAATTGAAGAAATTGAGCATGATGTTCACGATGTTCTTAATGTTTTTATGTGTACTGGGTTTACAAAAAATACACACCAATACTTCATGAAAGCAAGTCCAGTTAGGCCAGATGATTTCATAGAGTTTTTTGCTGAAATCGATCTTTTAGGAGGATTATCAGCATGTCCGGGTGGTGATTGTAGTTCCAGTCATTCAAGTGATAAAGCAAATTGTTACCCACTAAAAGTAGAAATTTTTAAGCCATCAAGTGACTCCTTAAAACAATGGACTCCGCCGAAAACAAATAATTACTCAAGGAGTCATGGCTCCAGTTAAAATTCAACTTTAATATCTGGATCAAAAAAGATGGATAACTTAAAGGGCATCCTTTTTATGATTCTCGCAATGGCTGGCTTTGCATTTGAGGATCTTTTTATTAAAATACTCTCNGCCGACCTTCCGATTTCAGAAATCATAATTATTCTTGGTTTCAGTGGAAGCATTATTTTCTTGTTAATTGGACTTTTCACTCGTGCGCCGATTTTTCATAGGGATTTGTTAACAGCGCCTATCATTGTTCGNACACTATGCGANCTTTTTGGAGCTTTGTTTTTTGTTCTAGCTATTGCTTTAACACCNTTATCTTCNGCCTCTGCAATCATACAAGTTATGCCGTTACTAGTAACCATTGGGGCAGCAATTTTCTTTAAAGAAAAGGTAGGCTGGCGAAGATGGAGCGCTGTTTTTGTAGGCTTTTTGGGCGTTCTATTAATTTTACGTCCAGGCTTTGGGAGCTTTATGCCAGCCTCCATATTTGCATTGCTTGGAGCTATGTTTTTGGCTGGGCGAGATCTAGCAACTAGGGCTATAAAAGTTCAATTGCCCTCTGTAACCATTTCTTTGTATGCATTCTTGGCTTTTGGTTTATCGGGCTTCCTTATCATTCCATTTAGCACTGAAATGATACTTCCGAGCTCAACGCAAATAATTTATTTTGCTGGAGCTTCTGCATTTGGCGTCGTTGCTTACTACTCAATTGTTATTGCAGCTAGAACTGGAGAGATGTCAGTTATTTCCCCTTTTCGATATTCAAGGCTGGTCTTTGCATTGCTACTTTCAGTCATCATACTCTCCGAAAGGCCAGATATACTGACGCTCACAGGAGCAGCAATTATTGTTGCATCTGGCGTCTATACGTTTGTCCGCGAAAATGTTTTAAACAAGTCAAAATAAGTAGTATTTGGAAAAAAATTTATGGCGTTTTCTAATCTAAACTTAGCTCTTCTAAAAAAAAGCTTGCTATACTTAACATTATTGTCTAACATCCGCTCAAATTAAATACATCCGGGATTTTACTATGAACATGCCAAGAACAATTCTAATACCAAATGGTGACAATATCGTCCATACATTTAGTGATCAAGAGTACCTAAATAGACAGCAAAAACTAAAGAATCATATGGCTCAAAGCAATATTGATACTGTGATTTTTACCTCTATTCATNGCATCAATTACTACAGTGATTTTCTATACTGTTCATTTGGAAGACCTTATGCTCTTGTAGTTACTCAAGACAAAGTGACATCTGTCACCGCCAATATTGATGGCGGACAACCCTTTAGACGGACCTTTGGTGAAAATTTAGTCTATACAGACTGGCAAAAAGATAGCTACTTTTATGCCTTACAGCAGCTGGCTAAAAATGGTGGAAAAATTGGTATTGAATATGACCATATTACTAAAGAGCGTTTAGATAAACTTCATGCGGCCTTTGATCAAGCCGACTTTGTTGATATTTCTGTCGACTGCATGAAAATGCGTTCAATTAAGTCAGATGAGGAGATATCTCATATCATCCAGGGGGCAAATGTTTGCGATATTGGTGGTGCTGCACTAGTTGAAGCTGTTAAAGAAGGGGTGCCTGAACATGAAGTTGCACTTCACTCTACACAAGCCATGGTTAGAGAAATTGCAAAGCGCTATCCTCATTCAGAATTAATGGATACTTGGACTTGGTTTCAATCTGGAATCAATACNGATGGTGCNCATAACCCTGTCACTACAAGACAAGTTCAGAAAGGAGATATCNTAAGTCTTAACTGNTTTTCAATGATTGCTGGCTATTATGTTGCCTTAGAAAGAACCTTGTTTTATGATCATGTTGATGANGCATCTTTGAAGCTATGGGAAATAAATGTCAAAGTTCATGAAGAGGGCATGAAGCTAATCAAGCCTGGGGTTGCTTGTAAAGATATTGCGCTTGAACTGAATAAAATTTTTGAAGAATATGGCTTACTCGAAAGTAGAACCTTTGGCTATGGTCACTCCTTTGGAGTCCTGTCTCATTATTATGGCCGTGAGGCTGGTGTTGAATTAAGAGAGGATATTGATACAGTCCTTCAAAAAAACATGGTTGTTTCTATGGAGCCGATGATTATGATTCCTGAGGGTAAGGCAGGGGCAGGAGGCTATAGAGAGCATGACGTAATGGTTCTGACTGATGATAGTGCTTATGACATTACAAAATTCCCATTTGGCCCAGAGCACAATATAATCACTTAAGTTTATTACCTCATAAAATGATGCAGATAGATTATTCGCAATTACTAGAAGAGTTGCGAGAAGTAGCTCGAGATGCTGGTCGCGAGATTATGAAAATTTATGAAAGCTCAATCGAAGTTAACTATAAAGATGATGGATCTCCCGTTACACTTGCTGATGAGGCTGCAGAGCATGTCATTCTTAAGAAACTAAAAGAAATAATTCCTGATGTCCCAATTATTTCTGAGGAAAACTCAAGCAGTCATCAGGCAGCGGTTACTGAACAATTTTTTCTAATTGACCCATTGGATGGTACAAAAGAATTCCTTAAAAAGGATGGACTAGGCTCATTTACTGTCAATATTGGTCTAATAGAAAATAGAATTCCCACTTTAGGCGTTGTCTATGCGCCAGCTCTTGATCGTATGTTTTTTGCTTCAAGCGCTACAGGAGCATTTGAAGAATCCGAAAAAGGTATTCAAAAAATTACAATACGACCGGTCCCAAATTCTGGTCCTGTTGCTGTTGCAAGTGTCTCTCACCGAGATGAGTCGACAAATAATTGGCTTAATAGCAATAGTATCAAAGATACAATTTCCATTGGCTCTTCATTAAAGTTTTGCTTAGTTGCCTGCGGTGAGGCTGATGTTTACCCTCGATTTGGACCAACTATGGAGTGGGATACAGCTGCTGGAGATGCAGTATTAAGATCAGCAGGTGGAGAAGTTATAATGCCGAGTGGAGAACCCTTTAGCTACGGAAAGTCAAACTATAGAAATAGTGCTTTTATTGCCCATGGAAGTTTTTGATTAATTCTAACTTTCGTAAGAATATATTTCTACCATCATCTCATCAGCAATTTGCTCAAGCTTATCTCTGATTAGATTTTCATCGAGTGAGGTAGGTAAATGAAGATTAATTTGAGCTTTAAAGAGTTGCTCTCCAGACATTGAGGCATCAATTATCTCAGTCTTTAACTCCTCAACATTAGCGTCCAACTCGTCTGCTAAAACATGTGAAAGTTTATTTATAATTCCCACATGGTTTTGACCAATTAGCTCAATGTTATAACTCTTAACGTTGTTGAGTGCGTCAACTGGTTTAGTTTCCTCACATGCAATTTGTAGACCTAAAGAGGAAGACGTGAGTTCTTTTTTTAGTTTTGCAGCATTACTTGAGGGTACATTAACTTTTAGAATCCCTGCAAACTTACCCTCAAAACTTGACATGTTGCTTTCAATCCAATCACCATTATTTGCAACAATGATCTTTGAAAGCCCATCTACAAGCCCAGACTTATCGTCCCCTAAAACACTAATCAAAAATGATTTCATAACAATCTACTTATAATCTTCTAAACTGGGACAAGAACAAACCAAATTCTTATCTCCATAAACATTATCCACTCTAGAAACTGGCGGCCAATACTTAACTCGCCTTAAACTTTCAACGGGATACGCCGCCTCTTCTCTGGAATATGAAAAATCCCATTTTGAAGATGTTACCATTTCTAAAGTGTGAGGCGAATTAATTAATGGATTATCTTCAGTAGAATATTCACCTGACTCAACCTTTTTAATCTCTTTTCTGATTTGTATCATGGCATCACAAAATCGATCCAGCTCATCCAACGATTCTGACTCAGTTGGCTCAATCATCAATGTTCCAGCAACTGGAAAAGACATTGTTGGGGCATGAAATCCAAAATCAATAAGACGTTTAGCGACATCATCAACACTAATTCCTACTGAATCTTTAATAGGTCTGATGTCAATAATACACTCATGAGCGATTCTTCCATTTTCATCACTATAAAGTATTGGATAGTGTTCCTCAAGCCTCTTGACAATATAATTTGCATTGAGTATAGCGTTACAAGTTGCCTCATAGAGTCCATTTTTTCCAAGCATTGCAATATACATCCAACTAATCGGCAAAATACTACCTGAGCCCCATGGAGCGCCAGAAATACTCCCTACATCTGTGTTATTTAAAGGTGTTCTTGGTAGAAAATCTATAAGATGCTCTTTAACACCAATCGGCCCAACACCTGGACCACCTCCACCATGTGGTATGGCAAATGTCTTATGGAGATTGAGGTGTGAAACGTCACCTCCAAACTCTCCAGGAGCACACACTCCAACCATCGCATTCATATTTGCGCCATCAATATAGACCTGTCCGCCAGCACTATGAACAATATCACATACCTCTCTAACATCTTTTTCAAAAACACCATGTGTTGAAGGATAGGTAATCATTATTGCCGCTAGATTTTCTTCGTGCTCTTTAGTTTTCGTCCTTAAATCTTCAAGATCAATGTTGCCATCAGCAGCACTCTCAATCACTATGACTTTCATTCCTGCCATTTGAGCAGAGGCAGGATTGGTTCCATGTGCTGATGACGGAATAAGGCAAATATTTCGATTATCATCGCCTCTACTTCGATGATATCCTCTTATTGCAATTAAACCTGCATACTCACCCTGTGCACCAGAATTCGGTTGAAGCGAGATTGCTGAGTAGCCCGTTGCTTCACAAAGCATTTCCTCAAGCTCACTAATCATTTGCTGATAGCCAATTACTTGGTTCATGGGGACTGCTGGATGAATTTGTGAGAATTCTGGCCAACTCACCGGTATGAGCTCAGCTGCAGCATTCAGTTTCATAGTGCATGAACCTAGAGGAATCATTGAACGATCTAGAGCAATATCNTTATCTCCTAAATAACGAATGTATCTCATCATATTTGTTTCAGAACGATAAGTATTAAAGACTTCATGCGTTAGAAATTTAGATTCTCTTATTAAGCTCTTTTTGATTTTTGATTTATTTTTTTCAAACAGTGACTGAGCATTAAGATCTGACTCNGTATTGAATATTCTCCACAAGTACTGTATATCTTCAGGTGTACTTAGTTCATCAAAAGATACTGAGACAAGCGTCTTACTAAATACATTAATGTTGTATCCATTTTTTTCAGCTTGCATAATTATGGCATCGGAGTTTTTCACCTCAATTGTCAATGTGTCAAAATAGGAATCATTAACAATGTTAAATCCCATTTGCTTCATGCCATCTGCAAAGACACTTGCGTATTGAAAAATACGGCTAGCAATGTTTTTTAATCCTTCTGGGCCGTGATATACCGCATACATGCTCGCCATAATCGCCAAAAGGGCTTGTGCAGTACATATATTACTTGTCGCCTTCTCACGACGAATATGTTGCTCTCGAGTTTGAAGTGCCAANCGATATGCTAGCCTGCCCTTTGTATCTANTGACGCGCCTATAATTCGGCCTGGCATTGATCGCTTGTACTTGTCAGTAATTGACATATAGGCAGCATGGGGACCTCCATACCCAATTGGAACGCCAAATCTTTGGGTGTTTCCAACAACTATATCTGCTCCCATCTCACCGGGAGGCTTTAATAGAGTTAGTGCGAGCAAGTCTGCACTGATAGCAACGAGTGCTTTCTTTTGATGAATAGATTCAATTAATTTTGAATAGTCAGTAAACGAGCCATAGGTATTTGGATATTGCAAAAGTACGCCAAAACAATCAAGATTCTTTAAATCAACCAAAGGGTCACCAATAACAACTTCAATATTCAGTGGTTCCGCTCTTGTTTTAATAACTTCAAGATTCTGAGCATAACAATCATTCGCNACAAAAAAAACATTACTTTTTGATTTACTAACACGATGGCTCAATGTCATAGCCTCTGCACAAGCTGTAGCCTCATCAAGCATTGATGCATTCGCTAAATCCATGCCTGTTAAATCAGAGACCATTGTTTGAAAGTTCATCAAGGCCTCTAAACGACCTTGAGATATTTCGGGCTGATATGGAGTATAAGCAGTGTACCAGGCTGGATTTTCTTCAACATTACGCTGAATAACAGGAGGAGTAATTGAGTTATAGTAGCCTTGACCTATGAATGACTTATAACGAATATTCATTCTAGCAAGATTTCTTAGCTGCTTAAGTGCTGCAAGCTCTGACATTCCATCGGCAATATTCATCGGTTCTTTTCGACGTATAACATCAGGAACTATTTCATCAATTAATTTATCTAAGTTATCAAAACCAAGATAATTAAGCATTTGATTTTTTTGTTCGCTTGATGAACCAATATGCCTATTGGTGAACGCATCATTATTCAGTAAATCTTCAATCTTATCTGCCATTAAAATTTCTCTTCTTAATCTTCTATAAATTTATTGTATGCATCTTCATCTAAAAGATCGTTTAGCTCTTCAGGATTTGATAGCTTAACTTTAATAAACCAACCTTCTCCCATAGAATCCTCAGTAACTATCTCAGGCTCATCCTCCAATCGACTATTCACTTCAATAATTGAACCTGAAACTGGTGCAACTAGGTCAGATGCTGCCTTGACAGACTCAATTACTGAAATATTGTCACCTCTAGAACACTCGTCGCCCACTTCTGGTAACTCAACATAAACTAGATCGCCCAATTGCTCTTGCGCAAAATCAGTTATTCCAATCACTACTAGATCGTCCTCTTTCACGTCAACCCACTCATGATCTTCAGAATATTTAATACTCATTACTTCTCCTTATTAATTTTCAACCTCTGTAATAGTTGTGTTTAACAAACGGCAGATTGACAACTTCAACTGCTATTCTTTTCCCTCTTACCAATGCAAAAAGTTTCAACTGTTTCATAGTATATTTTGTTTTTAGTCTCGCTATCGCTATTGGTTTATCTAAAGATGGACCAAAACCTCCACTGGTCACCTCACCAACCTCTAAACCATCTTCATCTTCAATTAAAGCACCATCTCTAACTGGCATTTTCCCCTCAGGAAGCAGTCCAACGATCTTTAATTCAGGACCATCGTTAAGATGACTCAAAACTATATTATCTCCTAAATAGCCGCCCTCACGCTGACCTCCTGATCTTCTAACTTTGGAGAGCGCCCAGTTTAAAGATGACTCTACGGGGCTATGATTATCATCAAGCTCATGTCCGTATAAAGACAAGCCAGCTTCAAGACGAAGTGAATCTCTAGCGCCTAAGCCTATCCACTCAACCTCATCACTAGAAAGAAGCAAGCTTGCAAGCCTTTCAGCATTGTTCGCTGGAAGTGAAATTTCAAAACCATCCTCTCCTGTATAACCAGAGCGAGTAATAAAACACTCTATATCATTAATCAAAACTTGCTTAGCAGTCATAAATGTCATCTCTTTGATTGAGGGAGCATATTCACTTAATACCATAGCTGCTTTCGGCCCTTGCAAAGCTAACAAGGCTAAATCTTCACTAAGTTCTACTTCACAATTTGCCCCTAATTGATTTTTTAAATGCTCATAATCAGCATACTTACATGCCGCATTTACAACTAGAAATAAAGAGTTATTGCCAAGATTTGTAACCATTAAATCGTCCATCACCCCACCGTTTTTATTTGTAAAAAGAGCGTAGCGTGTCTTCATCAAAGGCAAGTCGACGATATCAACTGGAACAAGAGACTCAAGAGCACTCATAGCATCTTCACCAGTTAATTTAATTTGTCCCATATGAGAAACATCAAAAAGTCCTGCTCTTAGTCGAGTATGAGTATGTTCTTTTTTTATTCCAAGAGGATAACTAACAGCATTTCATATCCAGCAAAAGGGACCATTTTTGCCCCCGCATCAACATGCATCTTGTGGAATGGAGTAGTTCTTATTTCACTTCCTACAGACATTAGATTTTGTCTCAAAAAAACAATATTATATAAGATTGGTCTTTTTAGTTGAATTCAATTGCTAATGAATTCATATAAATAACTTAAATTAGAATCTTTTTATTAATTA